>Ga0247779_1000014_pt1 | contig 255737 bp, 211 predicted proteins | sample UWRJL221509R5_FD_179925 | JGI IMG/M metagenome (GOLD analysis project Ga0247779, IMG submission 179925) | Plant litter microbial communities from Arlington Agricultural Research Station in Wisconsin, United States - UWRJ-L221-509R-5 | ecosystem: Environmental > Terrestrial > Plant litter >...
TTGCGCGCTGCTGCAGCTGCGCCTGGCGCACGCGCTCGGCGAACCGACCGCGTGGCGCAGTGCGTTGTCCAATGCACAGCGGCTGGCCGGAGAACGCCGCATCGCGCCCGAACTGAGCCAAGTCCCGATCGCGGCCACGCCGCCGTGAGATCCCTGCAACGCGCCGGACACGCGCCTTACATGCGCCGCACACACTGGAAGCAGGCCGGAAGCCGATCGTAAGGCGTTCGGAATGGACGCTGCCGGCCGCCCGTCGTAGAACGAAGGCTCTCCCGATGGAAGGCGGTCGATCCGACCTGCACGCTCCGCGGACCACCCAGCGCGAAGATCCGATGAAACGAATGAATGTCCTGTTCCCCGCCTTGCTGGCGACCGTTGCCGTGTGTGCCACCGCGGCCACATCGACTGCGATGACACGCTCCGCTTCCGCCGCACCCGTGACCACGCGCTCGGGCACGACGCCCGCGCTTGCGAATGCTCCAGCATCGACGGCATCGACGCGACTCTTGCGCGCCTGCGCCGATGACGTCTTCGCGAACGGACTGGATGACGACACACGCGGGGATTGCGCCAGCGGAACCACCGGCGTGACCGTGTACACCGATCGCGACGCCTTCATCGCCGCGCTTGCAGCCGGGCATATCGAGAATGCATTCGACGAGGTCAGCCAGGGCGCGTGCGGCGGACTGCGCTATGCCGATGGCGGTTTCAACTATCTGGTCTACACCGAATTCGGCGCGAGCGGCGCGCTCTACAACGGCCCGGGTTTCGTTTCGACCGATCGCGTCGACGACCAGATCTGGGTCTCGACCACGCTCGACGACGCGCCGATCACGGCGATCGGCGGCAACGTCTGGTCATCCGATTTCTCGTTGCGCCCGACCGGCGGCAGCATCGAGCTGACCCTGGTGCTGCAGGACGGCAGCATCGGCGCGACGCAGACGATCGATTCGACCGGTCCGGGCGATTTCCGCGCGTTCACCAGCAAGACGACCCCGATCGCCTATCTGATCATCGACGCTCCGGATCTCGAGGCGCCGCCGCCGGGCACGACGCCCGATCGCTGGCCGACGCTCGACAACCTGATCATCGGCAGCGCGCAATGAGCGCCGTGTCCGTGCGTCGTCGTCGCAATGCCGGTGTCGAGCCGGCTCGTCTCGAATCACTCACAGGAAATACCTTCGTGCCCTTGCTGTCCCGAATTGCATTGTTCGCATTGCTGTTGTTCGTGTTGGCGCCGATCGCGCGCGCCGACATGGGCGTCACCGCCACCAGCGATCAGACCACTTATGTTCGCGGACAGACCAATCGACTGGTGTTCCATCTCGACTTGATCTCGTCGGTCTACGAGGGCGCCGACAACGTCTACTTCACGGTGCCGGCCGGCGTCACGATCTCGGCTGTGCACTATCTGGACGGTTTCCATTCCTGCCCGGACGGCCTGCTGATCGTGCTCGGTATGGGCACCGCACAAGGCGGCTGGTACGAGCCGGGTTATCCGAGCGGCTGCGGCTATTTCGGCGGCGCACCGGATCCGGGCGAGCCGCAGGCGATGGCAGTCGACGTCGATGTTCCGGCTGCCTATGTCGGCGATCTGCCGATCGTCGTCAATGTCGACGGCGATGGCTGCTGCGATCCGCCGCCGCACAGCGGCAGCGTCACGATCAGTTTCCTCGACGCCGGCGCAGCGCTGCGCTGGAGCTTCGATGATGTGCTCGCGCCTGCGCTGCCGGCAGGCTGGGCTACGAGCGGCGTCGGCGCCGGCGCGGCATGGATCACCGAAAACGCCAGCGCCGATACTGGACCGAACGCGATCTATGCGGCCGGCGTTGGCGCAAGCGGCGAGTCCGATCTGCTCAGCCCGACGATGGCGGTCGACGCCGGCGGCGGCGAGCTGCATTTCCATCACCGCTTCGCTACCGAGCCGTCCCACGATGGCGGCGTGCTCGAGATCGCGATCGATGGCGGCGCATTCCAGGACATCGTCGAAGCCGGTGGCGTATTCGCCGACGGCGGCTACAACGGCATCCTGGATGCAAGTTCCGATTGTTCCAGCGCGAATGCGAACCCACTCGCCGGCCGCGCGGCATGGAGCGGCACCTCGAACGCGTTCGGCAACGTCGCTGTCGTGCTGCCAGACTCCGCAGCCGGACATCAGGCACAGTTCCGCTGGCGTCTCGGCAGTGACTGCGCCGGCGTCGCCGCCGATCCGGCCGGATGGTGGATCGACGAGGTGACGCTCGCGCCGAACAGCGTGCAGGCTTCGATCGGACCGGCCAAGCTCGATGTCACCAGCGACATCAACCAGCAGACGACCCAGACGCTCGACATCGGCAATCTCGGCGGCGGCGCGATGACCTATGCGATCGCGGTTGCCGATGGCAGCGCGAGCGACTGCTCGACGCCGGTCAGTTTGCCGTGGCTGCAGCTCGCTTCCAACAGCGGCACGGTCGCCGGCGGCGCGCGTGCGCAGGTTGCCGTTCAACTGGACAGCAGCGGACTCGCCGATGGTTTGCATACGGCGCTGCTCTGCGTCAGCACGAACGATGCATCCGTGCCTTCGATGCAGATCCCGTTGACCTTGTCGGTCGCGTCCGGCTCGTGCCCGATCAATGATCGCATCTTCGCCAGCGGCTTCGATGATGCGAGCGATGGCCTCTGCGGTTCTTCGCTGCGCACATTCTCCGATCGCGATGCGTTCCTGGCTGAAGTCGGCAACGATCATGCGGAGGACCACTACACCGGTTTGCGCTCGGGCTACCTTCACGGCCCGATCGATTTCGGCAACTCGACCTACACCTATTCGGTCTTCACCCAAAACGGTGCGCTCGCCGGCCTCTATCTGTTCGCCGGCTCCGGCGTCCTTTCGAGCACGGCCGCGTCGGACCAGCTCGTCATCACCTTCAGCGGCGCACCGGTGACCGCGATCGGCGGAAATTTCTACGGCCTGCTGTTCTACAGCAACACCAGCACCGAGATGAATAGCGTGCCGCCGACGCCCGTCGTGTTGACCCTCGATGACGGTAGCACCGAATCGTTCACCGCCAGCAGTCCGGATGATTTTCGCGGCTTCATCGCACGCGCGCCGATCCACAGCCTGACCATCGCGACGCCGGTGCCCGACGCCGACGGCGATTCGATCTGGGGCGTGATGGACAATCTGATCGTGGGGCGCGCACGCTGAGAGGTGCCTGGTGGGGGTTCGACGACGCCGGCATTGCACAAAATCCCGGCTCGTACAGCCGGTGAATTTTGAACATCGAAGACACGCAGGCAACGAAGCTGCCTGCGTGTCTTCGGCTTATTTTGCACGTCAGTTCCGAATGTCGGACTCGAGCGGGGTGCCTGGCAGCGTCAGCGATTCCTGGCGTTTCGATAGTCCTGTTCGAGTGTCCTCACGACCGTCATTTTTCTTGCGCGACGTCCATCGCGTTGCAATCACCGCGGGAACCAACAGGCTGATCCTGCGAACGACTCTGCCATTCGTTTGACCCGCAAGCATTGGACCTTCCCTCCGACGAGACATCCGTCTCAACCACGGCGCCGAGTGGAACACACTCATCAACCCGTACATCAGTGCCATTCCGTTCAGCGCTGACGCACCGTGCGTGGCGGAGCAGAACGCTTCCAGCGGACCATCGCCCGGAAACGCGCTCAGCAGGGCCATGCCTGCGAAGATCGGCGTCGCCGCAAGGCAGAGCGCGTCGGCAATCGCGCGAAGGGACGCGTCACTGGCACGCGTGGTTTCGTGCCGGGCCACAGTCGCGCTCGGGTCGCTGCTCATTTCTTTCTCCTGCGGACTGCGCCGCCGTGCGTACGCCGTCGATATCGCGCGCAGACGGGAGCGGTGAGATAGATTAGGTCCGGATAACCGGACGTCGGGAGTGACAAGCGTGGCGCGATCGAGATGAGCTCGCTTCGATGGATTCGCTGATCACGGCGGCCGCGCGTGCGCTCGCCTCGGGCGATCCGCTCGGTGCGTTGAACCGCGTCGCCTTGCGCGACGACGCGCCTGCGCTCGCACTGCGTGGCATCGCGATGGCGCAGCTCGGCGATCTGGCGCTCGCGAAAACACTCCTGCACCGCGCCGCGCGCGCGTTCGGTCCGAAGGAAGCGGTCGCGCGTGCGCGCTGCATCGTCGCCGAGGCCGAGATCGCCCTCGTGTCGCGCGACCTCGGCTGGCCCGCGAAGAGGCTCGACGCGGCGCGCGTGACACTCGAAGCGCACGGCGATCGCGTCAACGCTGCGCATGCGCGCTACCTGGAACTGCGACGCCTTCTCCTGATCGGACATCTCGACGAGGTCGAACACACGCTCGCCGACCTCGATCCCGCAGCATTGCCTCCGGCCTTGCAAGTTGCGCACGAGCTGGTGGCGGCCGGAATCGCGATGCGACGCCTGCGCACGAAGAACGCGCGTGCCGCACTCGATCGAGCCGCACATGCCGCGCGCTGTGCAGGTATTCCCGGTCTGACGGCGGAAGTCGCCAGCGCAGCCCTCGCATTGAACACGCCGGCCGCACGCCTGATCGCGCGCGGTGAGGAGCGTCTGCTCCTGCTCGACGAGGTCGAAGCATTGCTGGCATCGGATGCCCTGGTCGTCGACGCCTGTCGGCATGTCGTGCGTCAGGCAGGCAATGCGATTGCGCTCGCGACGCGTCCGGTGTTGTTCGCCCTCGCGCGCATGCTCGGCCAGGCGTGGCCTGCAGATGTATCGAGAGACACGCTGGTCGCGTGCGCGTTTCGTTTGAAGCTCGCCGATGAATCGCATCGTGCACGCTTGCGCGTCGAAGTCGGACGGCTGCGCAAGATGCTGCGGCCGCTGGCCGACCTGAGCGCGACGCAGCGCGGATTTGCCTTGGTACCGCGTGCTGCGCGCGAGGTCGTCGTGCTGGCGCCGCCGGTGGATGGCAAGCACGCGGCGGTACTCGCCTTCCTCGCCGACGGCGAGTCGTGGTCGAGTTCGGCCCTGATGCTCGCGCTCGGCGCGAGTCAACGCACCGTGCAGCGCGCACTCGACGCGCTCGCGGCTGCGGGCAAGGTGCAATCGTTCGGTCGCGGGCCCGCGCGTCGCTGGATGACGCCGAGCGTGCCCGGCTTCCCGACAACCTTGTTACTCCCCGCTCCACTGGCGAATGACTAGGATGAAAACACCCATCCACGAGGTCGCAACCATGAAGTCATCCGCAGCCGAAATCATCCGTGAATACGGACCTTTCCCCGGCGCCGACGCCGTGCACGGGGTCAGCTACGACGGCAGCAAGGTCTGGTTCGCCTCCGGCGACAAGCTGAGCGCGTTCGATCCCGCGAGTGGTCAGCCGCTGCGTTCGATCGATGTCGCCGCGCATGCCGGAACCGCATTCGACGGCCAGCACCTGTTTCAGCTCGCGGAGAATCGCATCCAGAAAATCGATCCGGACAGCGGCCACGTGCTCGCCACGATCCCGGCCCCCGGCGGCGGCGATTCGGGCCTGACCTGGGCCGAAGGATCACTCTGGGTAGGGCAGTACCGCGAGCGCAAGATCCATCAAATCGATCCCGAAACCGGCGAGACTCTGCGCACGATCGAATCGAACCGATTCGTCACCGGCGTCACCTGGATCGACGACGAACTCTGGCACGCCACCTGGGAAAATGACGAAAGCGAACTCCGGCACATCGACTCTCAAACGGGCAAGGTACTCGAGCGCCTCGAAATGCCCGCGGGAATGGTCGTGTCGGGACTCGAATCCAACGGCCGCGATCAGTTCTTCTGCGGCGGCGCGAAAAGCGGCAAGGTGAGAGCGGTGCGGCGGCCGAGGTGAATTCAAAGTGACGGATCGCAGAAGCAAGCTTCAATTGATCGCATCAGTGCGCGGCCCCTGATCCAAGTGGGCTTGCCTTTCGACCATACAGTTCACTGAACACCGGTCGCCGAACGCGAATCGCAAAGCGGATGTTCTTTCGTGCGAGATATCTTCATCTGAGCGCCATCGAAAAGAGTCACATATCCCTGACGAGGACTCAACAAAATATCCACCCAGAAAGTAACATCTGCGGAATCGCATGGCGCCTCGAGCAAGGGTGAATAGACATCAATGTTGACAGCGTACTTCTCTCGCGACTGCACGAATTTCTGCAGCTCCTTGAAGTCTGACTTCGACCTTTGCGAAAGCCGAAGGACATAAGTTATCACTTCCTTTTTTGAGGAAAAGGCTCCGACGGACCGAGTCGACTCGCTGCGTTCAAGCTGATCCATATCGAACTCTCTCGCGAACGCTTCCTCGACCGATTTGATGCTCAGTTTCAAGAGGCTTTTCGAAACACTCACTTCGAAACCTGCGGGCACCGATATTTTTACGCGAACGTCATCAGGGTTTACCGCGGCAAAATCCTGCTCGCTGAATGTACTGAAGCGCACCAAGGTCGAAAATGGAATTGACGTGCACGACGCAAGCGATGCAATAATACAAAAAAGTAAAACATTATAAAGTATAGAAGGACGCACGTTCGCCTTGGGCACGATGAATCTCGTAGTGGCCTATATTTGAGCACGTAATAGTCGCACAGGCTGGTGCCAGTAATACACTAGCGCCAGCCTGTCGACTCATTACTTTAAAGAGGCATGCACGTCACATGCGGCATTTTTGAGCACGGCTGATGCCATGTGGCGCTGCTGGCCGCCTGCTGACTTCCGTTGACCATCAAGCGGGTCGATACGGTCACATCGGTATCCGCGGCCCCCGTAACCGATATCGTATCGAATTGATACGACACGGTAGGCGCTGTTGCGCCTTGAGTGAGCGTAGCCAACCACTGGTTTACCGCTGAAGGGGATGCAAACTGCAGCGAGTTCTGGTGCTTCGACCAAGCGAAGCTATGTGCACCCAGAACGGTAGAACCGTTCGTCACTGTCAAGGTGAGAAAGCCGGATTGCGGTAGCGTCGTGGTGGTTCCGGTGACATCAACAAGGATGTCGTTTGCGTCAATGCCGGTGAGGTCGGAATTTGACACAACCGCTCCGCTGATGTTGATGTCCCTCGACGGATTCCCCGCGGCTTCAGTCTGAGGGTCCCCGGGCACAGACAGGGGGATGGTTCCCGTGCAAGAAATACTTCCGCCGCCACCGCAAGCCGAAAGGGCTGCGGTGGCGGCGGTGATTGCGATTAACATTAAATGTTTCATTGGGCTCTCCTAGAGATCTGTATACGTAGAAATGCGAGTTGTGTCTGCCAAGCGTTGATGCGACACGCGCCGTCCGTTTCTGTCGTGTTCGGTTCGAACAAAGTTACAGCCGGCCATTTCCAGAGACGCGGCGTGGAGACCTAAAAATGAATACGAAGCGTTGTTTGCGTGGCACATCTCGTTCATGCAGGAGAGGTTCGTGAGTGCTCCTACCCCTCGCTCTAAGGATAGAAAAGCTTCTCTGCTTCACCAAATGTAAAGACCATCAAGCGCGGCTATCTTTTGAGCCGACGTCGGGATGCCGCAAATTCATAGGCAAGCCCGCTAAGAAGGGCACGAGTCTTAGGTGGCATCAGTCGAAAATTCTTTAACAGCGTTTCCTCCTCCATTGTCTCTGCGTATACGTCAAAGACAATGGCCGGCGGCTCCGCGACAATGCATTCCAACGAACGATTTGTCTTGAGCGCAGTGCCCGACACTAACCACTCGACCGACACGCCGGTCGCGTTGGCAATGAGCGGTAAGCGATTGAGGGCCGGATGCGTGCCGAACGGGTGCTCCCACTGTGCTACTGCACTTGCGGTGACCGCGCTTCGTTTTGCCAAACTTGCTTGCGATAGACCTGCAGAGCGCCGCGCGTTACGAATGCGCTGGCCCATGGTAGACATAGCCCCTACAGGATTGCTTACTAAATTCATAGCAGCCTCGCTAACTTTAAGCTTCACTGCACGAAAAAAAATGGCGCCGAGCACTGGATGGCTTGCCTCGCTTTACCGCGCGATTGCCACAGCATAAATTTAGAAATTCTAAAAGTAATCAGCGATAGGTCTATTTTTTATGTGCGATATTTCGCAATGGCGCTTGGATCTTGGTCGGACACATAGTGTGTCGTGAGAGCCCAGCGCGCACCGTCGTAGGCTTGCTGCGAGATCGACGCTGCAACAGCGCGAGCCGGTCTACTGAGCGCGCTTCGACTCAAAATAGAAATTCACCGTTGATGTTTGGCGATCGAGAAGCGCGTTCTAAGCGAACGTCATAGGCGGGCATTCGCATTGTTGCGGACTGCCTCGTGGCTACTCGATACCGACGCGTTATTTCGGTTGGCACCACGGCTAAATTGCAGTTGAGGACAGAGGTCTCTCACCAACTGATACCTGCTTGCCCACGCACCCGAGAGGTTGAAGCGTTTGATAGACAGTGCAGCCTGCTTCTACGCGAACTCTTAGTACGCCGTGTCCATCGGCATCGCTTTGACTGAAGGCCGACCCGCTCAGAACCAGGCTGCCGGCGAGCATCGGCGAGAACCACCGGTACGGTTTCCGCGCACACGTTCTCGCGATTGCTGTCTGCAATACGTTGCCTCACTAGCTTCGTCCGTGAACGCCCAAGCCACGCGCTGCAACCCCCGGGTTGACTCTCAAATGAGAATCGTTATCATTCGCGTGCAACCACGATGCGGGAGTACGCCATGTTTGAACACCACACGAGTGCATCCAGCGCGGGCCACGACGCTGCGCAGGCCGCGCACGTCGCCGAGCGGCAGGCGCGCCATCTCGCGCCGCAAAGAATCGGCAGCGGTCAGCTGCTGGCCGGTGGCAACGAGCTGGTCATTGAACACGCCGGGCAGGAATACCGGCTGCGCCTGACGCGCAACGACAAGCTGATCCTGACCAAGTAACCCGCGCGGCGAAGAGCGCGCCGTGATCCGGTCGGCATTGCGTCGATCGGCAGATCTTTCCATCGCCAGCCCGGACCGGCCCCATCCCGGTTCTCCGCCAGCCCCTGTCCCGATCGACAGCGAGCCCAGGGGAACCCATGTTCATTCGACCATTCCGCAGCGCCGCGCCGCTCGTGTTAGCCGGCGCCGCGATCGCGGGAGCGGTGCGCGCCGACGAAGCGGCGACGTACGATATTCCGATCCTCGACGAACTCGAGCGCGTCGTGGTCACCGCCACCTTGAACGAGCGCGCGGCGAAGGACGTCGCCAGCGAAGTCAGCGTGATCGATGCGGCCGAGATCGATCGCCGTCAGGTGCAGGGCATCGCCGATCTGGTGCGTTACGAGCCCGGCGTGTCGGCGACTGCAAGCAGCATCGGTGGCGGCCGCTTCGGCAGCGGCGGCTTCTCGATTCGCGGACTCGGCGGCAATCGCGTGCGCATCGAGGTCGACGGCATCGCCGTGCCGGACGCGTTCGAGATCGGCAGTTTCTCCAGCGCAGGTCGCGATGTGGTCGATGTCGATGCGCTCAAGCGCGTCGAGATCGTGCGCGGTGCCGCGTCGTCGCTGTATGGCTCGGACGCCCTCGCCGGCGTGGTCAGCTACATCACCAAGGATCCCTCCGATTTCATCGGCAAGGACGGCGGCCACTTCGGTTCGGCGAAATTCCTCTACGACAGTGTGGATCGCGAAAGCGCGGTCACCGGCACCTACGCGGGAGGCTCGGCGACGGACGGCATCGTCGTCGTTGCGACACATCGAGACGGCAGCGCGCTCGCCAACAAGGGCGAGGTCGACACCGCCGATTCGACTCGCACGCGCCCGAATCCGCAGGACACGCGCAGCGATGCGCTGCTGGCGAAATACGTGCACACGGCGGATACGGGACGCGTCGATCGGATCAGTCTCGACATGGACCACGGCGACGTCGACACCGACGTGTTCAGCGGCGTCGCCTTCAGTCCGATGACGAATGCGCAGACGACTGCACTGCGCGGCCACGACACGCGCGAGCGCCTGCGACTCGCGTTCGATCAGGCACTGCCGCTGCAGCTCGGCATCGCCGACAGCCTCGACTGGAAGGCGTACGTGCAGCGCAGCGAGATCGGCCAGGACACCTTCGAAGATCGCGTCAGCATCGGTGCGGACGGACCGCTCAATCCGAAGCAGCGCTTTCGCCGCTTCGAATTCGACCAGCGCGTGATCGGCGCCGAAGCGATCGCGCGCAAGGCCGCGAATACGGCGGGTATCGAACACGCGCTCACCTACGGCGTGGATGTCTCGCGCACGCATACCGAAGAAGAGCGCAACGGTTATCAGCGCGACCTCAGCACCGGCGCGATCACCAACGTCGTGTTGCCCGACGTGTTCCCGGTGCGCGATTTTCCGAACACCGACACCACCAATGCCGCCGCGTTCGGGCAGGACGAAATACGCCTGCTCGACGATCGCCTCAGTCTGATCCCGGCCTTGCGCGTGGACTACTACAAACTCGATCCGAAGCCCGATGCGATGTTTCTCGATGACAATCCCGGAGTCGCCACGACCGGACTCACCCACACCAGCTGGTCGCCGAAACTCGGCGCGATCTGGCGTTTCGACGACACCTTCAGCGTCTACGCACAGTACGCACACGGCTTTCGTGCGCCGCCGTACAACGACGTCAACATCGGTTTCACCAACCTGCAGTTCGGCTACACCGCGATTGCCAATCCGAACCTGAAACCGGAAACCAGCAATGGTCTGGAAATCGGCCTGCGTGCGAACGGCACGCTCGGCTATTTCAGCGTGTCGGCTTACGAGAATCGCTATCGCGACTTCATCGAATCGCAAGCCGTGGTCGCGGTCGATCCGGAAACCGGCTTCATCACGTTCCAGTCGATCAATCTCGGTCGCGTGAAGATTCGCGGCGCCGAGGCGCGCTACGGCATCAACCTCGATGCGTTCGCCGATGCACTCGACGGCTGGTCGCTCAAGGGCAGTCTCGCCAGCGCGCGCGGCACCGATGAAACCGCGCACGAACCGTTGATCAGCATCGCTCCCGCGCGCGCCGTGCTCGGTCTCGGTTACGACCGCGAACGGTGGGGCGCCGAGCTGGTCGGCAGTTTCGTCGAACGCAAGGATCGGCTGCCGACGCCCACCGAGCAGAGCCCGACACCGCTGTTCGCGCCGGCGGGTTTCGCATCGCTGGACTTCTATTCGCACTGGCAGGTGCACGAGCGCGTCGAGCTGTTCGGCGCACTGAGCAACCTGACCGATCGACGCTACTTCGACTGGGGCGTCGTCGGCGGTTTGCCGCAGAGCACGACGATCAACCGCTACAGCGCGCCCGGGCGAGCGATACGTCTCGGCGCTCGCGTCACCTTCTGATGACATCGCACGAGGCTACCGCATGAGCGACTACCAGCACGGTTTTGATCACAGGCCGGCAGAACCTGCAGCCGTCGCGGATGACGCGTGGAATGCAACGCAGGCATCGGCCGACCTCGCGCGCGTGACGCCGGCGCCGATGCAGAGCGCGTCCGTCTTCGATCTCGCGCGCATTGCCGATGCGCTGCCGAAACTCGGTGCGGTGCTCTGGCTGGATCGGCGTGCACGGCGCGCCGCATCCACGCGTGCGACGATCGGTGCGCGCGGCGTGCTGCTGCTCGATCACCCGGCGCTGGTCGGCCTCGAGCATTGTCGTCAGCTGACGGCGCACACGGCCGTCACGCCGCAAGGCCCGCGCGAATGGCTGTGTTTTCGCGACAGCGAAGGGCTCGCACAGACCAAGCTGTTCCTGTTGCCCGACACCGACTATCTCGCCTGGGACGAGATGACGGCGGCAAGTCATCTGGCGCCGCCCACCGCGCAGGCCGAGCCGTGGCAGCCGCATGGTGCTTTCCTGCGCGGGGCCTTCGCGCGACTCGGTGCCGGCTGGCGCGCGCGTCTGCTCACCTTCGATCTGAAACGTCTGCCGTGGCTGCGCACGCTCGGCGCACAGGCGCCGCTGCGCATTTCGCTGCTCGGCCTCGATCTGGCGCGCGTGATCGCACGCGCCGAGGGCGCCGAACTGGTCTCGCCGCTGCACAGCGCCTGATGAATTCCGACCGGATGGAGACTGCCATGCATTCCCTGCCAGCCGTTGCGCTAGCCGCGTCATTGAGCTTGACCGCGTGCGCCACCGCGTATCCGGCAAAGCCTGTCCCGCCGACGCAGAAGCCGCTCGCCGAAACTGCACCGGCGAGCTACGTGCCGCCGTGCCCACAGACACCGACCACGCCGCAGGCCGCGTTCGATTGCGACCGCAAGAGCATTCTCGCGATGGCCGGCGAATTCCGCGTGCGCTTCGCCTTCGATGAAACGGTAGCGCTCGCAGCGGGCTACGCGCCGCATCCGGCGCAGCGTTCCGGCGGCACCGAGCTGGTCGAAATCATCGCCGACAGCGGCGAGCATATTTCGTTGCAGCACATCCTCGTGCTCGGCGCGGAGCACACCGTCGTCAAGCACTGGCGCCAGGACTGGCAGTACCAGCCGAAAGCGCTGTTGCGCTTTCGCGGCCTCGGTCGCTTCGAGACGCAGCCGGTTGCCGCGAGCGACGCACTCGGCGCGTGGTCGCAAACCGTCTACGAGGTCGACGACGCACCACGCTACGCCGGTATCGGCCGCTGGTCGCACACCCACGGTGAAGACGCGTGGCAGTCGGATCTCACGCTGCGGCCACTGCCGCGCCGCGAATACACCAAGCGCAGCGACTATCAGGCACTCGAAGTGACCAACCGCCACGCGCTGACGCCAGCCGGATGGGTGCACGAGCAGGACAACACCAAACTCGTGATCGATGGCGACGGCCGCGCTCGCGCGATCGCACGCGAGCAGGGACTCAACAGCTACACGCGCATCACCGACTACGACTTCGGCGCCGGCCGCGCGTACTGGAAAAACACCTCCGCGTATTGGTCAGTGGTGCGCGCCGAGTGGGAACACTACGAAGCAGGCAACCCGCGTTTCACGACCAGCCCTGAACCCAACGGCGAACCGCGCATCGATGAATTCTTCGCGCTGGCCGAGCGCGCTCAGAAAGGCGAAACCGTTGCGCCGACCGAAATCCAGGCCGTGTTCGATCGCTACATCAAGCCGGCGCCGCTGCTGCATCCATAGACGCGCCGGTCACACCGACCGCAGCTGATCCTCCAGCGAACGCGTGTGTTCGTTCACCGCATCGCCGCTGTGCGCGGTGGTTTTGCGCTCGATCAGCATCACCAGGCATTCGTGCTCGGCGACCGGATTGTGGCGCACGCCCTTCGGCACGATGTAGATCTCGCCTTCGTCGAGCTCGACTGCGCCGGATTCCATTTCGATGCGCAGATGTCCTGCAAGAATCAGGAACAGCTCGTCTTCGTCCGCATGCGAATGCCAGCCGAACGTGCCGTGCACCTTGGCGACCTTGATGTAGGAATCGTCGACCTCGCCGATCACGCGCGGCGACCAGTGCTCGGTGAGCGATTGCGCGATACGTCGGGGAGAAAGAGAGGTGGGCATGGGCATTCGGCCTCGCGGAGTATTCGGTGCCTGCAGCGGCTGCGCAGGCATCATCGATTCGGATCGCGCCGACCGCCGCATGCGATGCAGAGGCCGTTCGCGTCAGCCGGTATTCTGCAACGCCTGCGCGACGCCGTGCACGGTCGAGACCAGGGCGCCGAAGGTTTCGTCGTCGGGACAATCCGCCGCGCGCCAGCGTTTCAGCAGATCGGCCTGGATCAGATTCATCGGATCGGCGTAGGGATTGCGCAGCCGGATCGACTGCGCCAGACGCGCGTCGTCGGCGAGCAGACGATCGCTGCCGCGCAGACGCAGCACCCAGTTCACCGTACGCTGGAATTCGGCGGCCAGTTGCGGAAAGAACTGTGCGTGCAGGGGACCTGCGAGTTCGGAAAAATATTCGGCGATGCCGAGGTCGCTTTTCGCCAGTACCATTTCGAGGTCTTCGATCAGGGCGCGGAAGAACGCCCAGTCGCGCGCCATTTCCTTCAGCGTGTCCTCGTCGCCGCGCGCAGCGGCGGCATCCAGCGCGCTGCCGACGCCGTACCAGCCGGGCAGATTCGAGCGGCATTGCGTCCAGGCGAACACCCACGGAATGGCGCGCAGCGAAGCGACGCCCGCCTTGCCGCCGCGGCGCGACGGACGCGAGCCGAGCGTCATGCGTTCGATCACGTCGATCGGCGTCGCTGCGCGAAAATAGTCGACGAAATCCGGCGACTCGACGACCAGCTCGCGATAGATGCGCGCGCCGTCGTCGGCGAGCGCGCGCATCGTTTCGCGCCAGCGCGTTTCGCGTACTTCGCGCGCGCGCGGACGCAAGGTCGCCAGCAGCACCGCGCCGACGCTCTGTTCGAGACTGCGCAAGGCGAGCGCGCGGATGCCGTACTTCTGGTGGATCACCTCGCCTTGTTCGGTCACCCGGAAGACACCGTCGACCGCTCCGCGCGGCGCCGCCATCACGGCGCGCGAAGTCTTGCCGCCGCCGCGACTGACGCTGCCGCCGCGACCGTGGAAAAACGTCAGCGCCACACCGGCCGCGCGTGCGATCTCGAGCAGCTCCACCTGCGCGCGCTGCAGCGACCAGCGCGCGGCGAGAATGCCGCCGTCCTTCGCGCTGTCGGAATAGCCGAGCATGATCGTTTGCCGATCGCCGCGCGCGGCGAGGTGGCGCCGATACACCGGATCGGCGAGCAGCGCTCTGAAGGTGGCCGGCGCCGCGCGCAAATCCGCGATCGTCTCGAACAGCGGCGCGATGTCGAGCGATACCGTGCCGATGCTCTCGACCAGCTTGCCTGCGCGCGCCAGCGCGAGCACGGCGAGCACGTCGGCGACACTGCCGGCCATGCTGATGATGTAGATGCCGAGCGCGGCATCGCCGTGACGTCGACGCGCATCGGCGAGCGCAGCGAACACCGCGACCGTTTTCGCCAGGGTCGATCCGTCGGACGCTGCCGGCAAGGCCTGTTCACCGCTCGCCAGCGGCGCGAACAGCGACGCGCGCGAGTCTGCGTCCGACGGCAGTTCGCCGAGCGCTTCGGCAAGCGCCGCGGCATGCACGCGCGAATCCTGGCGCGTGTCGAGCCGGGCCAGATGAAAACCGAACGTCGCGATGCGTCGCTGCAATCGGCGCACCGCGAACCAGCCGGCCTGCGCACCGGCATGCGCGCGCAGGCTGCTCGCGATCAGGTCGATGTCGGCGATGAATTCGGCCGACTCGCGATAGGCTTGCGGCGCATCGTGCGCCGTCGCGGCGAGGCGCGCGCCGATCAGCTGGAGCAGGCAGCGATACGGCATGTTGAGATGACGCGGACGGATTTTCGCGGCCGCTTCCGGCAACAGTTCGCGATAGTCCGACAACCGCGCGAGCACGCTGCGCTCGACGCCGACTCGATCGAGCGTTTGCGTGAGCAGGCGTGCAAGCTCGCTGCATTCGCGCCGATAGCGATTCAGCACCAGATGGCGCTGGGTGCGCAGCGCGGCGCTGATCGTGTCGGCGCCGACGTTCGGATTGCCGTCCATGTCGCCGCCGACCCACGAGGCGAAGCGCAGCACGCGCGGCAGCGCCGGGCAGGTGCCGTACACCGCGATGATCGCTTCTTCCAGCATTTCGTAGAACACCGGCAGCACGCGATAGAGCGGGTCGGCCAGATAGAAATCGACGTGATCGAGCTCGTCCTGCACGGACGGCCGCACATGCGAGATGTCGGCAGTCTGCCAGCCGCTGGTCAAGGCCATGCGCAGGCGCGCCCAGTCGACCGCGCGCTCACCCGCAGTCCGCGGCCCGGAAAAATCCGCGACCAGGGTGCGCACCATTTCCTGCTCCTTTTCCAGCAGGGCGCGTCGTGAGGCTTCGGTCGGGTGCGCGGTGAACACCGGCTCGACATCGATGCGCGGCAGCGCGGACAACAGTTCCTCCGCGTCGACGCCGCTCTCGCGCAGACGCTGCAGCACATCGTGCAGGCCATCGGGCTGCGGCGCCGCGCCGGCAATCTGGTAATCGCGGCGACGCCGGATGCGCTGCACGCGCTCGGCGATATTGACGACCTGGAAATACGTCGAGAACGCGCGGCTGACCGCGTCGGCGGTGCGCGCGTCGAGACCGGCCAGCTCGCGCGCCAGGGTTCCGATATCCGTCTCGTTCTGGCGACGTCGGATCGCGGTTGCGCGCGCGGATTCGACGCGCTGATAGAACGCCTCGCCCTGCTGCTCGACCAGCAACTCGCCGACCAGGCGGCCGAGTCGTCGCACGTCGTCGCGCAGGCCCTGATCGTTCGGTCCGAATTCGGCGTCGCGGCGTTCCTGCATGGCGGGACCCTTCAACAAGCGGAGGCCGAGCTTAGCAGCCTATGTGCACTTGCAGCATAGACCGGCCCGACTCATGCGCCGCGATCCGTACGCAGCGTATCCGCAGCGCCGGCCGAATCGCGGCCGACCAGCCAGCCGAGACCGCCGATTCCGATGATCACGAGCAGGCCGCCGGCAGCGGCGTGGCCGCGCGGTGCGGCTTCACCGAGAAACACGACACCGAGCGCGCTGGAGAACAGCAGCTCGGCGGCCTGCATCGCTTCGACCGCGCCGAGCGCGGCCGGATCGTCCTGCACCATCGCGGTCGCCTGGAAGAACAGGATCGTCGCGATGGTGCCGGCGAGCAGGGCAACGCCGGCGGCGAGCGCGACCTGCATCCACGACGGCGCGCCCGCGGCATGGCCTGCGTAAGCCGCGACCAGCCACCAGAACGGCTGGCTTGCCAGCGTCATGCCGAATACGCGCTGGGTCGCGTTGAGCGTTTCGCCGCTGCGTTCCAGATGCAGCAGGATCGCGCGATTGCCGAGTGGATAGAGGAACGCGGCGACGGTCACGCTGGCGAGCGCGAGCCATGCGCTGCGATCGAGATGCCCGTTGAAGTGCGCGCCCTGCATCAGCGCGACGCCGACCACGATGACGATACCGAGCAGCAGCGCACGTCGCGGCAGGCGCGCGCGTTGATCGCGATACAACAGCGGCGCCAGCAGCATGCCGGCGATCACGGTCAGCTGGAAGGTTCCGGCAACCAGCCAGGCCGGCGCGAATGCGGCAGCCCAGGTCAGGCACACGCAGAACACGGTGAAGCCGATGCCGCTCCACAGCAGCCACACCCACGGATGCGCGCGCAGTGCACGCAGCACCGGCGCGTAACCGCCGCGCCACGGCAGCACGACGCCGAGCATCGGCAAGGTCAGCAGATAACGCAGCGATGCCGACCACGCCCAGTGACCGCCGGCCTCGGCCATCGCGCGATTGAGGATATAGGTCGCAGTGAAGAACAGCGCCGACGCGAGCGCGATCAGAACCGCAGCAACGCGGTGATTGCGCGCGGCGATGGTCAACGCCGTCGACTGCCGCGCAGACTTTCGATCGGGAAGCTCGCCACGTCGCCGCCGTGTTCGCGCCGCGGCTGGCCGGGATCGGGCGCCGAGGCCTGCGCGTAGATCACCTCGTAAGTCGCCGGCAGCACGCCGTCACGGCGGAATGTTTCGTAGGCGTCGACCACGCGCGCGAGCTGCGCCTTGCCGCTCAGCGTGCGCCGTCGCTGTGTATCGGCATTGGTCGCGCCGATCGCGCGCAGCTCGCGCATCAGGCTGCGCGCATCCGCATAGGTCAGGGTGAAGTCGTCGCGTTCGAGCACGGGATCGCGAAACCCGCTCGCCAGTAGCGCATCGCCGATGTCGTGCATGTCGATGAAGCGACTCACATGCGGCGCCGCGTCCGCGCTCGCGAACGCCGCGCGCAGTTCACGCAGCGTGTCGGGTCCGAACGTACTGAACAGCAGGCGACCGCCCGGACGCAACACGCGGCGGAACTCTGCGAGCGCGAGACCGGGGTCTTCGCACCATTGCAAGCAAAGGCTCGAATACACGAGATCGACGCTCGCATCGGCCAGCGGCAGCGCCTGTGCATCGGCGCAGACGCGCGCAAACGCCGGCGCCGATCCGGAATCTCCTGCAGCGGCCTGCAGCATCGGCAGCGCGAGATCGAGCGCGACCAGCGTGGCCGCTTCGAAACGGCGATGCAGTAAAGCCGTGCCCGTGCCGGGACCGCAGCCGACATCGAGAACGCACGCCGGCGCGAAGGCCTCGCCGTCGAGACGCTCCTGCAGACGCAGCGCGACTTCGGCCTGCAACACCGCATGCGATTCGTAGCTTGCGGCGGCGCGTCCGAACGCGCGACGGATGTGTTCGCGGTCGAGGCCTGCGCTCATGCCGGCAACTCCGCCGCGAACGCGGTGATCGCAGCGGCTACTTCGCCGGCGTGACTGATGAACGGCGCATGCCCGCTGTTGATCTCGACGTAGCGTCCCAGCGGCGCTTGCGCGGCCGACCATTGCATCGCTTCGGCGCGAATCAGCCGATCGCGGCGACCGGCGATCCACAGGCTCGGCATGGTCAATTGCGGCAGGCGCGCGCGCAGATCCGCGGTTTCGAGCAGCTCGAGGCCGTCCACGAGTACGCGCAAACTCGGTTCGCCATATTCGAACACGCGCGCCCGCAGTTCGCGCAAGCCCGCGGTCGCATTCGTGCTGCCGACCAGTTCGAGCGCGAGGAAGCGCTCGATCGCGCGCCGATAGTTGAGGCGCAGACCCTCGCCGAATTCGATCAAGGCCTGCGGCGCGACGCCGTAAGGCCAGTCCGCCGCGCTGAGCAGGCGCGGTGATTCGGCGATCTCGACGAGGCCGCGCACACGCTCGGGCAAGCTCAGCGCAGCTTCGAGCGCGACCAGTCCGCCCATCGACCAGCCGACCCAGATTGCGGCGGGTACCGCCTCGGCAATGCGCTGCGCCCATGCCGCGGGATCGACGGCATCGTCGTCGGCGATGCTGCGTCCGTGGCCGGGCAGATCGACCAGGTGCACGCGAAAGTTCGCGGCCAGCAACGGCGTCAGCGGCGCGAAGATTCCGCTGTGCATCGCCCAGCCGTGAATCAGCACGAGGTCGGGGCCGTGTCCTTGTACGTCGATATGCATTCGACTGTGCGAGCCTTGTCCGGTGAGTTGAAGCATTTCTTCATTGCGGCGCAGGCCGCAATGACGCGCAAAAAAAATTTATTCGTGCGGATTCGATTGCGTCATCGCGAGGGTCGAGCAAGCGCTTGCGCCAACGCATCGAGCAGGCGCTCGATATCGCGCTCCTCATGCAAGGCGGTGAGCGTGATGCGCAGGCGCGCCTGGCCGACCGGCACCGTCGGTGGACGAATCGCCGGTGCATAAAAGCCGGCCGCTTCGAGCTGCGCCGACGCGGCGAGCGCGTCGGCGCTATCGCCGATCGGAACAGGTTGGATCGGCATGCGCGTCGACGCCAGCGCGATGCCGCGATCCGTCGCGCCTCGGCGAAAATGCAGGATCAATCGCGCAAGCCGATCACGGCGCCAGTTCTCGAAGCGCGCGATCTCGATCGCCTTGCACGTCGCGGCAGCGAGTGCCGGCGGCAGCGCCGTCGTATACACGTAGGTGCGTGCGTTCTGCACGAGTCCGTCGATCAGCGCCCCGCTGCCGGCGACGAAGGCGCCGACCGCGCCGAGCGCCTTGCCGAGCGTCGCCATCAGGATCGGTACTTCATCCTGGGACAGACCCGCCTCGGCGACGCTGCCGGCGCCATCGGTTCCGAGTACGCCGAGGCCGTGCGCGTCGTCGACCATCAAGCTGGCTTGCTGCCTCTTGCACAACGTCGCGAGCTGCGTCAGCGGGGCGATGTCGCCATCCATGCTGAACACGCCATCGGTCGCGAGTAAGGCCGCGCTGGCGGGGCGCGTGTCGAGTTGGCGCTCTGCACTCGCGGCCTCGGCGTGCCGGTAGCGCTTGAGTTCGCTGCCGGCGAGGCGCACGCCGTCGAGCAGACTCGCGTGGTTGAGTTTGTCCTGCACGCACAGATCGCCGCGTGCGAGCAGCGCGGACAACACGCCGAGGTTCGCCATGTAGCCGGTCGAGAACACCAGCGCGCGTTCGCGTCCGCTCCAGCGCGCGAGCGCTTCTTCCAGCGCCGCATGTTCGTCGCGATGACCGCCGAGCAGATGCGCCGCGCCGGCGCCGACACCCCACTGCGTCGCGGCCTTCGTCAGCGCTTCGACCAGCGCCGGATGCTGGGACAGACCGAGATAATCGTTGCTCGCGAAATTCAGCAGGCGCCGCCCGCCGATCCAGAGATGCGCGCCATCCACGGCATCTACCGTGCGCAATCGGCGCAGCAGCGAATCGCGCGAGCGCTCGGCGTGCGCGGCGGAAAGGCGCTGCAGCAGATCGGGCCGCGCGTCAGCGAGCGTGCGGGTCGGAACGAGTGAGCGCGGCGGCATGGTCGACTGGCGCGGCATCCGGTGCGACCGGATCGCCGCAATCTTCAGGCTGCGCAGGGTTCGACGATATCGGCGTGCACGGTCTCCGACGCGACCTCGATCTGCATCGCATGAATACCGAGCCGCTCGAACAGCGCCTGGTCGCGTTCGACATCCGGATTGCCGGTGGTCAGCAATTTCTCGCCGTAGAAAATCGAATTCGCGCCGGCGAAGAAGCACAGCGCCTGCAGCTCGTCGCTCATTTCGGCGCGGCCGGCGGACAGGCGCACCATCGAGGCCGGCATCAGGATGCGCGCGACCGCGATCATGCGCACGAACTCGAACGGATCGAGCAACGCCGTGCCGGCCAGCGGCGTGCCTTCGACCTGGACCAGGCGATTGATCGGCACCGACTGCGGATGCGCCGGCAGGGTCGCCAAGGTCTGCAGCAGGCCGGCGCGCTGCGTGCGTGTCTCGCCCATGCCGACGATGCCGCCGCAGCAGGTCTTGAGGCCGGCATCGCGAACGTTTTCGAGGGTATCGAGGCGATCCTGGTAGTCGCGCGTGTGGATGATCTCGCCGTAGAACTCCGGCGCGCTGTCGAGGTTGTGGTTGTAGTAGTCGAGGCCGGCCTGCTTGAGCGCGTCGGCCTGCGGCTGACTCAACATGCCGAGCGTGGCGCAGGTTTCCATACCGAGTGCTTTCACGGCGCCGACCATCGCCGCGACTTTGGGGATGTCGCGATCCTTCGGCGAGCGCCAAGCCGCGCCCATGCAGAAACGCGTCGCGCCGGCGGCTTTCGCCTGCTTCGCTTTCGCCAGCACGGCGTCCAGGCTCATCAGTTTTTCGGCTTCGACTCCGGTCGCGTAGCGCGCGGCCTGCGGGCAATACGCACAATCCTCCGGACAGCCGCCGGTCTTGATCGACAGCAGGGTCGATACCTGCACCGCGTTCGCCTCGTGATGCGCGCGATGCACCGCGTGGGCCTGGCTGAGCAGGTCGGCGAACGGCTCCGCCATCAGCGCGGCCACTTCTTCGCGCGTCCAATCGTGACGAATTGCGGCAGCGGTCATACGGAACGATCCGGCTTCATTAAAGTGGCCGAGTCTGGTCAGCGCGCGCGAGGCTGTCAACTTGAAACGGACGGGAAAGGTTGACGGCTTGGCCGCTCGCGCCTTGCGCGTGCTGCTGCCGCCGCGCTGCCTGCTCTGCGGCGCAGCGGGCGCAGACGCACGTGATCTGTGCGCAGGCTGCGCCGCCGACTTCGCGCTCAACACGATCTGTTGTCCGCGCTGCGCCTTGCCGCTGCAGACGCCCGCGGCGCTGTGTGGCGAATGCGTCCAGCGCGAGCCGGCCTTCGCGCGTGCCTGGGTACCGTTCCGCTACGAACATCCGCTCGACTTGCTCGAAGCGCGTTTCAAGTTCCATCGCGATCTCGCCGCCGGTCATGTGCTCGCCCAGATGATGATCGAACGCGCGCGCACCGATGCGCCGGAATTGCCGCTGGCGCTGATTCCGGTGCCGCTGCACCGATCGCGGTTGCGTGAGCGCGGCTACAACCAGGCGCTGGAACTCGCGCGCCCGCTGGCGCAGGCCTTGGCGATTCCGTTGTGCGAAGACATGCTGATACGCCTCAACGCAACCACCGCGCAGACCGGCCTCGATGCAAAGGCGCGCCGGCGCAACCTGCGTGGCGCGTTCGCCGTCGCCGGCGACACGCCGCTGCCGCCGCACGTCGCCCTGCTCGACGACGTGATGACCACGGGCGCGACCTTGCGCGAATGCGCGCACGTGCTGGTACGTGCCGGCATCGCGCAGGTCGACGTTTGGGCGCTGGCGCGCGCACCCGCGCGGCGCTGACCAAGAGTATTCAAGCGGCACCGGACGAAGCGACACCCGATCCGGCTGCAACGTATATTTGGTGCATGAGTTCGATGCCTTCCTTCGCCGCCGCTGTCCTGATCCTCGATTGGGGTATACGCCTGCTCGCCTTGCTGACGATTCCGGCGCGGCATCCGCCGGCCGCTGCGCGCACCTGGTTGCTGCTGGTCGGCTTCGTGCCGCTGTTCGGTCTGCCGATTTATCTGTTGTTGAGCCGGCCCTGGCTCGCGCCGGTGAGGATCAGCCGTCAGCGCGAAGTCTCGGCGCAGATCCGCGCAGCGCATCCGCCGCTCGTCGGCGCCGTCGATGCGGCGACGGTGGACGCCTGCGCGGGCCTGATCCGTCTCGCGCGGCGCCTCGGCGATCTGCCAGCCTGCGCCGGCAATCGCGTCGACCTGCTCGCCGACTATGCGGGCGCGATCGACGACCTCGCAGCCGGCATCGACGCTGCGCAGACGCGCGTCGATCTTCTCTATTACATCGTCGCCGATGACGCGAGCGGCGTACGCGTGCTGGCGGCACTGCGCCGCGCACGCGCGCGCGGCGTTGCCTGTCGGTTGCTGGTCGATGCGCTGGCATCGAAGACGTTTCTGCACACGTCGGCGGATGCCTTGCGCGCCGACGGCATCGACGTGCGCGCGATGCTGCTCGATCGTCTGTGGGCGGCCGCGGGCCGGCTCGATCTGCGCAATCACCGCAAGCTTGCGATCGTCGACGCCACGGTCGGCTGGCTCGGTTCGCAGAATCTGGTGTCGCCGGATTTCATCATCGGCGCACCGAACGTCGAACTGGTCGCGCGCGTGCGCGGACCGGTCGTCGCCCAATTGCAGGCGATCTTCGACGGCGACTGGTACATCGAGACCGGTCAGCGCATCGACTCGGGCGTGCCCATCGTGCCGCACGCCGGCATTGCGCTCACGCAGATGATCCCGGGCGGCCCTGCATATCCGTTCGAGAACGCGCGCGACATCGTCGTCGCGCTGATCCAGCACGCGCGCCGGGAAATCATGTTGTGCACGCCGTACTTCGTGCCCGACGAAGCGGTGCTGCGCGCGCTCTGCATCGCCGCACTCTCCGGCGTCGAGGTGAACCTGATCGTCTCGGCACGCAGCAACCAGGCGCTGGTCGACTGGGCGCAGCGCGCCTATTACGCCGAGCTGCTGCGTTCCGGTGTGCGCATCCATCGCTTCCAGCCCGGCTTCCTGCACGCCAAGCACATCAGCGTGGACGCGGAAATCGGCATGATCGGCTCGATCAATCTCGACGTACGCTCGTTCGCGCTGAACGCGGAAAGCGGACTGTTGGTGTATTCGGCGGAGGTCACCGCCCGCCTGCAGACGTTGCAGCGAGGCTACATCGGCGATTCGATCGAACTCACGCTGGAGGAGTGGCAGCGGCGGCCCCTGTGGCAGCGCAGTGTCGAGGGACTCGCACGCCTCGCGAACGGATTCCTGTAGCAGCGACGTCGATGCGATGCGGGAAGATCGCATCGTTCTGATGGCGCTTCACGCGGAATGTTCGCGGGCTCATCGCGACAGCAACCTCAGAGCGCGACCAGACGCAGCCGCGGCTCGACGCCGCTGATGCGGTCGAAGTCGCGATCGAGGTGCAGCAGGGGTTCGTCGAGTTCGATGCAGCTGGCGGCGATCAGGCAATCGTTCGCGCTGCGCAAGGTGATCCCGGCCCAGCGGCAGCGCGCGTAGATGCCGGCGGCGTGGATCGCTGTCAGCTGCGGCTCGACGCCATGCGCGATCGGCAACGCGGCGAAGGCGCGTTGCCAGGTGGTGAAGCGTTGCGACGAGTCGGCGCCCTGCAGCACTTCCTGCAGGATCACCGGCAACAGGATGACCTCTCGTTTGCGCAAGGCCTCGTCGAGGCGATCGGCCATCACGCTGCGGCCGCTGCGCAGATAGTCGATCCAGACCGAGGAATCGGCGATCACGGTTCGTGCACGGACCACTTCGACGGCGCGTACGCCTTCGGATCGTAACCATCGGCGACGCCGCCGCTTCCGCGCAGCGCGAGGATGGCGGCGTGGTCCGCTTCACGCACGAACGCCTGCAACGCCGCTTCGACGGCCTCACGCTTGGTCTTCACGCCGGCCTTCTTCATCGCGCGGCGCACCAGTTTGTCGTCGAGCACGATATTGGTACGCGAAAACATGGATACACCTTCTATGTGTATGAGCGACGATGCTACCACATCGACACAGCGATGGCGCGGGTCGCTAGCGGATCGCCAGCGCCAGCAGCAGGCCGAGCCACAGCACCAGTCCCGTCGCGTTGTTGTTGCGGAAGGCGGCGAAGCAGGCCATGCGTTCGCGCGTGCGGATCAGCCACTGCTGATAGCCGAACAAGCCGATCGCGATCATCAGCCCGAGATAATACGGCCAGTGCAGATGCGCGCGCGTGCCGGCCAGCAGCATGGCGAACACGAACGTGACCATCAGCACGCCGATGATCGCGCGGTCGGCATCGCCGAACAGGATCGCGGTCGATTTCGCGCCGACGCGGAGGTCGTCGTCGCGATCGACCATCGCATATTCGGTGTCGTAGATCGTCGAGAACAACACGTTGGCGAGGAACAGCAGCCAGCACAACGGCGGCAGCGAATCGGTGACCGCGGCGAACGCCATCGGTATCGACCAGCCGAACGCTGCGCCGAGCACGACCTGCGCCAGATGCGTGACGCGTTTCGTGAACGGGTAGATCGCTGCCAGCGCCGCACCGACGAACGACAGCTTGATCGTCAGCGCGTTGGTGAACAGCACCAGCACGAACGCAAACGCGAGCAGGCCGCCGAACAGGATCAGCGCTTCCTTCTTGGATACGCGGCCGGCGGCCATCGGCCGTGCGCGCGTGCGTTCCACATTCGCATCGAGCCAGCCATGGTCGGCGTAGTCGTTGATCACGCAACCGGCGCTGCGCATCACGAACACGCCGAGGGTGAAGATGAAGAGCGCGCCCAACGGCGGAAAATCATTCGCCGCAAACCACAGCGCCCACCAGGTCGGCCACAGCAGCAGCAGCGCACCAACCGGGCGATCCAGCCGCATCAGCACAAGGTATTCGCGCGTGCGCTCGCGGTATTTCGGCGGCAGGCGCGCGATCAAGGCATCGAGGATTTTCGCCGAGCGTGGCGATGCGTCCGCCGGGCGTTGCGCCGACGCGCGCGTGTTCGCAGGCAGCGGAGGGGGAACGGACTTGCGCGCGAATGACGGAATCATCGGCGGCGCCGGCGCAGCTTCGGTGTGTCGCGCAGGCCGTTGGCGCGCATCGATCGCAGGCGGCGCGATTGATTCGGGTGTGCGTGTCGGCCGTTCCGCTACTTTCTCGTCCGTAGTTTCGGGCAGCGTTGCGCGCGGCGCTGTCGGCGCAGGTGGTGCGGCGCTGTGCTCGGGCGTTTCGCGCGGCTGCGCCTCAGTCGACACGGAAATGGACTCGCTGACCGCAGCAACCTGCCCGTCCACTGCCTGTGTCACCAGCGCAGCATCCGCGACTACGGCCGACGCCGTTCTGGTGCGACTGCTTCGTCGCACCGGCGCGCTCGCCGCCGCATCGTTCGCTTCGGCGGTGACCGTCGCGGCCGGATCAGCCTTCGGTTTCGCGACCCGTTTGCGCGGTGTCGGCGGCGGAGCTGCCGTCTCGCTCGGCGCGGCCGCCGCGCGTTTGCGCGGAACCTTCGCCGGCGTCGGCGCCGCGGCATCGATCGGTTTGCGCGTTCGGCGCGGCTTCGGGCGTTCGGGTTCGTCCATGCTGCGAGTTTAGCCCGGTCGCATCGCGCGCTTGTGTGTCGGCGGTCGAATCTGCTGCGCGATGAAGGCGTCAACAGACGTTGCCGTCGCACGCTGATCGTCGGCGAATCCGACGCGGCCGTGCGATAGCGACGCTGCGCCCGCCGCAGCTAAGATGTTCGACACGGATCGCAAGCCCGTCCGGCGCCGCATCGTCTGGAGAACTCCGCGTGGAAAACTGGTTGCAGGGCCGTTACCTGACCTTTGCGCTGTGCGTGCTGGTATTCGTGATCGCCGCCGTCGGTTGGCGTTACGGCACGGCGACGCAGTTGCTCGCGATCCTGTTCGGCGTGTTCGTCGTCATCGGCGTCGGCGACATGCTGCAGAAGAAATCGACGCTGCGGCGCAACTACCCGATCCTCTCGCATATCCGCTTCTTCTTCGAAGACGTGCGCCCGATGCTGCGCCAGTACGTGGTCGAATCGGACAACGAGGAAGTGCCGTTCTCGCACGTGCAACGCGCGATCGTGAAGCAGCGCGCGAAGAACACACTGGACAAGCGCCCGTTCGGCACCGAACTCGATGTGTATGCGCAGAGCTACGAATGGATGAACCACTCGATCGTGCCGAGCGTGATCGACGGCCATGATTTCCGCGTGCTGATCGGCGGCAAGGATTGCACGCAGCCGTATTCGGCCAGCGTGTTCAACATCTCGGCGATGAGCTTCGGTGCGCTGTCGCCGAACGCGATCCGCGCGCTCAACGAAGGCGCGCGGCGCGGCCGCTTCTATCACGACACCGGCGAAGGTTCGCTGTCCTCGTATCACCGCGAAAACGGCGGCGACATCTGCTGGGAACTCGGCTCCGGCTATTTCGGCGCGTGCGAGCGCGCCGGTGTCTTCAGCGAAGCGCGCTTCGTGGAAAAAGCAAGACTTGAACAAGTGAAGATGATCGAGATCAAGCTGTCGCAGGGCGCCAAGCCCGGCCACGGCGGCGTGCTGCCGGCGCCCAAGGTCAGCGCCGAGATCGCGGCGACGCGCGGCGTCGCGATGGGCGAGGACTGCGTCTCGCCGGCGCGGCATTCCGCATTCGACACGCCGGAGGGTCTGCTGCATTTCGTTGCGCGCCTGCGCGAACTTTCCGGCGGCAAGCCGACCGGATTCAAACTCGCCATCGGTCATCCATGGGAATGGTTCGGCATCGCCAAGGCGATGACGACGACCGGAGTCCTGCCCGATTTCATCGTCGTCGACGGCGGCGAAGGCGGCACCGGCGCAGCGCCGCTGGAGTTCACCGATCATGTCGGCGCGCCGCTGCGCGAAGCGCTGCTGCTGGTCCACAACACCCTGGTCGGGCTCAACCTGCGCCAGCACATCCGCATCGGCGCGAGCGGCAAGGTGATCACCGCGATCGACATCGCACGCACGCTCAGCCTCGGCGCGGACTGGTGCAACGCGGCGCGCGGCTTCATGTTCGCGCTCGGCTGCATCCAGTCGCAGAACTGCCACACCGACCGCTGCCCGACCGGCATCGCGACGCAGGATCACGGCCGCTGGAAACATCTCGACGTGCCGGACAAGTCGACGCGCGTGGCGAGCTTCCACGAGAACACCCTGATCGCGCTGAAGGAACTCGTGCAGGCCACTGGCCTCACCCATCCCGAACAAATCGGACCGGAGCATCTGATCCGGCGCGTCTCCTCGACCGAGGTGCGCTCGCTCGCATCGCTCTACAACTTCGTCGAACCCGGCGAACTGGTCGACGGCGTGCCCGAGCATGTCGTGTTCCAGCGCTTCTGGAATGCCGCGCGCGCCGACACGTTTGCGCCGCCGCCGGAAGTGCTCGCGCGGCGCGGCACCAAGCTGCGCTGAGAGGCCGCTTCACGCGAAACGCGAGGGTTCGTTTCGTCAGCGTGCTGCGCAGTGCGTTTCGCCCGATGCCGGCGCTAGAGGTAACTCAACCACCACTGCTCGCGGTGCGCGCGCTTGTAGTCGGCGTAGCGCCGGCACAGCGGATACAGCAGCAGGATCGTCGCGGCCCATACCAGATAGGCGCGCAGCAGACTCGGCGCGTAGCCCGGTGGCAGTTCGCTGTGGAAGAAGTCGCCGAGAGTGTTCACGCCGAACGCGGTTTCCGTCCAGATCAGTGCCGCCAGATGGATCAGCGGCAGATGCAGCATGTAGTAGAAGAACGGTACGCGCCCGAACACCGCGACACGCTCCGTCCAGGCGCCGCGCCAGCGTTCCAGCAGCGGCATCAGAAGCAGGGCCGGTCCGAGGGTCATCAGCAGGTATTGCAGCGAAGGCGGGTATTTGCTGGTATTCAGCACCTGCAGGGCGGTGTAGACGAACCCGCGCGGGTTCGGCGCCCACAGGCGTGAGTCGCCGTAGATATTGCCGAGGCGGAGCACCAGGAACGCGGCGATCAGGCCGAGGCCGATGCGGATCATCAAGCGGTCGCGGCGACCCTGCTCCAGTTCCAGCAGCAAGCCGAAACCGTAGCCGGCCGCCATCACGCCGATCCACGGCACCAGCGGATAGCCGACGGCGATGAAGAAATTCGGCGTGACCTGATCGAAATAAAACTCGTGGACGAAGGCCCAGAGCAGTCCGTAATCGCCGAAGTCCTGCACGTGGATGCCGTCGAGCGCGTTGTGGCCGACGATCATCAGCGCGGCGATGCCGAGCATCACCGACAGCGGCAGGTACAGCAGCATGGCCAGCGCCACCATCGACCAGCCGAGCGACCACAGCGTCTGCAGGATCATGCCGTGGTAGCCGAACTGCCAGAAGAAGCTGACGAAGGTGAGTTCGAGAAACACCAGCCACAATCCGCGCGTGACCAGAAAGCGCTGCAGATGCGCAGTCGTGCAGCCGCTGTTGCGTCGATACAGGTAGGCGCTGGTACCGGCGAGGAACACGAATATCGGCGCGCAGAAGTGGGTAACCCAGCGCGTCAGGAACAATCCGACGGAAGCCTTCGACAGATCGGTCGGGTCGTACGGAAACGGCGTGAAGTAATCGCGCACATGATCGAGCGCCATCACGATCATGATGATGCCGCGCAACAGGTCGACCGCAACGATGCGCGGGCGGGTGATCTGCGGATTCGCCATATCGATGCGTTGCGCCCCAGTGCGGCCATCTCGCGACCGCGCCGAGAGTATCCGACTGTCGATGCGGGCGCGTGACCCGGCTTGCGCGATAGCGCCAGGGCGAGGCACCTGCGCGGTAAGCCGCGGCAGCGCCGAATATCGACGAATCCGGGCGAGCGGCTATGATCGGCGTTTCCATCGCGGAGCGGCGCATGAGCCTGATGGCCCGGCTGACACGGCACAAGTCGATCGAGCAACTGCAGTCCGAAGCCGGCCAGCGACGCGATTTCCGCCGCGTGCTCGGGCTCTGGCAACTGACCGCGATCGGCATCGGCGGCATCATCGGTGTCGGCATCTTCGTGCTGGCCGGCCAGCAGGCCGCGGTGAATGCGGGACCCGCGGTCGCGCTGTCCTTCATCATCGCCGGCATCGGCAGCGCCGCCGCCGCGCTGTGCTATGCCGAATTCGCCGGCATGATCCCGGTCACCGGCAGCGCCTACACCTACGGCTATGCCGTGCTCGGCGAGTTCGTCGCCTGGCTGATCGGCTGGGATCTGCTGCTCGAATACGCCCTGGTCGTCGCCGTCGTCGCGATCGGCTGGTCCGGCTACGTGCAGGTGCTGCTCGGCTCGGCCGGCATCGAATTGCCGCTGTGGGCGCGCGGCGCGATCGGCACCGGCGAAGGCCACGTGTTCAACATCATCGCCGCGCTGGTGTCGTTTCTGGTCGCCGTGCTGCTGACCGTGCGCACCGAATGGGGCGCCCGCTTCAACACCTTGATCGTCGCGATCAAGGTGATCGGCATCGCGCTGGTGATCGGCGTCGGCGCGTTCTACATCGATCCGGCGAACTGGCATCCGTTCGTGCCGGCGCGCACGCAAGGTGCCGACGGCGTCTGGCATTTCGGCTGGTCCGGCGTACTCACCGGCGCCAGCGTGGTGTTCTTCGCTGTGTTCGGCTACGACACGCTGACCACGGCGGCGGAAGAAGCGAAGCAGCCGCAACGCGACCTGCCGCGCGCGGTCGTGCTGTCGCTGGCGGTTGCGATGGTGCTCTACATCGCGGTGTCGATGGTGCTGACCGGGATCGTCCCCTACAGCCAGCTCGGCGGCGATGCCTCGGTGTCGCAGGCGTTCGCCTCGCGCGGCCTGCACTGGGTCAGCATCCTGGTCGCGGTTGCCGCGGTGATCGGCGTCGTCAGCGTGCTGTTCGCCTTCACCCTCGCCGCGGCGCGCATCTGGTTCGCGCTCGCCCGCGACGGCCTGCTGCCGGCATGGTTCGCGCAGGTGCATCCGCGCTTCGGCACACCGGCGCGGCCGACCTTGATCGTCGGTGCAGTGACCGCGATCGTCGCCGGCCTGCTGCCGATCGGTCAGGTCGCCGAACTGGTCAACATCGGCACGCTCGCCGCCTTTATCGTGATCTGCGCATCGATCCTGGTCCTGCGCGTGCGCCAGCCCGCACTCGAACGCGGCTTCCGCACCCCGGCGGTATGGCTGGTCGCGCCGCTCGGCATCGTTTTCTCGCTGGCCCTGATCTGGGGCCTGCCGCTGATCACCTGGGAGCGCTTCGCGATCTGGATGATTGTCGGGTTGGTGATTTATTTCGGCTACGGCATTCGGCACAGCAAGCTGGCGCCGTAGCGGGGCCGCAGCGCATCAATCTGGATGCGCGCATTGCTCTGAAATCACCTGCACGATTGCTCGACTCACGCGAGCTCGCGTCAGTGGCGCTTATCGGGGGTCGGCGCCTGTTTTCGGGCGCCGTCACTTCGATTGATGTGCGTCAACTCCTTTATCGAGCTGCCGTTCGATCCGCAGCGCCTTGCTGGCCTTTGCCCAGAGCTATCCGCCCGGAGCGGATGGCGCGAATGCTTGGCATGCGCGCAGATTTGTCACGCATGCGAGCTAAGAATTGAGAGCTCGCCACGCCGGTTGCATTTCACAGCCCCAATCGCTTTGACTGGTATCGGACTGCGTGCGTGCGTGCGTGCGGTGCGATGCCACTTGATGCTGCAAGCAGTTCCCATCGGCTCTCGCCCGCTGACTTCCACCGCGACTGCATTGCGAAGTCGATCTTCAGGTTCAGTCGTCCTATCGGCGCGCCAGTCGGCAAACCCGGCTTCAAGCGGGAAGGACGGGAGCGGAATAAAAGTCGTGCCGCAAACATTGTCTCAGCATCTGACGCTCGATAAGCAAACGGATTAACGAAGTTACTAAGGAGAGCCAAATATTGCTCGATAAAAAGTCAAAATTTGTTACGTATGGCGCGGACTGTTGTACTTCAATGACGCGTTTGCTATGCATACGTTTCCGCAGGTGACGGTAGTTGGACCAAGCCATATTTGACGCAATTTTTCCGGTTGTCACTGCCGTGTGCGGAGCCAGGCCAAGGCTTATTGGTAGAGCGTCCGATCGAGTGTTTTTATCAACGCACTACAAGAAGTTTGCTGTGATGATCCAAAGCGGATCGTCATATGGACGGGGGCGTCTTCGACAGCAAAAAATAGCTTTTTGAGTAAATAGGGCGTCTGACAAGGGGAGGCGTTAGTAGGCTAGCCAAGGATGACTTTGACCTGTTTGCCGTTTTTGTCCGACAAGAACATTGCTCGGCTTTTCTTTGGACTCGCAGTACTTTATTTGATCGTCGGCTTGTCCGCGGTGATCGCGTGGTCGCCGCTCGTTCCATTTGCTGACGCTTGGCGCCACTATGCGCAACTTGTCGATGTGCCGTTTCCCGCAAGTGTTTTCGGTCTGGACAACGGCCATCCCGAAATCTTCGCCAACCTTGTGCGCTGGATCAGTCTGATCTGGCTGCGGGGCGACGAACGCTTTCAGAGCATCATCGGATTGCTGCTCGCACTGGCGACGCTCGGCGTTTTTCTGCGCGTCGCGTGGCTCGCGCGGGGTATCGCAGTTCCTGCGCGCGCCGCGGCCATGTTCGCTTTAGTGCTCGGGATATTCTGGCTCGGCAATGCGCGCGGTCTGCTGCACGACAACGAAGCCTTGCATGCCTACAGCGTGCTGCTCTGCCTCGCCCTGGCGTTGTCTCTGTGTGGAAACGCCATCGACGGATCGATCGCGACGGGACGAATTGTCGGCGCGACCTTGCTTTGCACGGCCGCTTCTTTCAACTTCGGCAGCGGCGTCGCCTCGTTCGTCGCGCTGACAACCTTGCTTTCCTTGCAGCGCGTGTCGCTGAAACGTTTTCTCATTCCGGCGGCGGGCTTGGCAATCACCCTGGTTGCCTATTCGCTGCTGGGTGACCATGCCGGTGGCGTGGCCGGCTCGGATTTGCAACTGGTCGCACGGACGAGCGTGCTTCTGCGCTGGCTCGCAGCGCCCGTGATGTATCTGTTCTGGCCATTCGTCGACCCATCAGCGGCAGCATCCCTGCCGCATCCGCTCGATCGCATCGGTTGTTTTGCTCACGCATGGACGATGTTATTTGGCGATATGCATCGCAGCGTCGTTCCGCAGGTCGCGCTCGGTTTCGCGCTGCTCGGAGTGCTCGGCCTTGCGATATGGCGTGCGCGCCGTCGCGCGGAGACGACCAACGCGGTCGCGCGCCTCGGCTTGTCGCTGGCCGCGTTCGGCGTCGGCGTCGGTGTCCTGGTCGCAGCGGCGCGACTGAGCTATTTCGCGGAATTCCCGACCCAGATCTATGCGCCTCGCTACCTGCCATGGTCGAGCCTCGCATGGGCCGGTTTGCTCACCGCGTATGCAGCGGGCGCATACAGCCGTCTGAAAACCGTGGTGATGGCGACGGTCGCTGTTCTCGCGTTGGGAGCGGAAGGCGGCATGAGCCTGGTCATGCTGCACGAAAGGCAGGACGCCAACGACACTGCGCTCGCCGCGGTCGTCGGAGTATGGCCGGATGGAAAAACGGCCAGCGAGAACAATCCGGATGACGTGCGCAGCGGCGCTGCGGCCTTGCGTCGTATCGGCGCGGGTCCGTTTGCGTGGCCGGAAAGCGAATTGTTGGGACGCGAGCTGCCGGCCAATGCCCATTCGTTGCTGGTGCGATGGACCGATGACGTGCAGACCAGCGACTCGACGGGTTCGGTCGCGGTTCGATTGCAGGCGGTTGTTTCCGGCAAGCGTTGCGACGAGGAGCGGCTATGGGTGGTCGAGCACGGGCGAGTCGCAGGACTTCTGCGTAACGTCGGCGGCGAACAGTGGCGTGGCGCCGCGCGAACCGAGTCCGTGGACACGCCTCTCGAGGTGTGGGAGCCGGGCTGCGAATAAGGAACGCGGACAGCCGCAGGCTGGCGCACTCAGGCGCGCGCATGCCGCACTCTTCCGGCATTCCGCCTCAACTGAGAGCAAACGTCACCAGAAACTGCACGGCGCGATAGACATACAGATTGATCGCGAGGATGACGAACAGCATCCCCGCCGCTGCCACGATCGCACGCGGCCAGCTGATCGCATAGGCGCGCCGGACGGCGAGCGTCGCGTAGAGCGGAAACAGCACGCGGATGAAATCATCCAGCAGTGCATCGCTCGGTGCGTAGGCGGGCGGCAGCGCGAATCTCGCCGACGCTTGCACGTGCACGGCGATCTGCAGCGCGACCAGCGCGAATGCGAAAAAGTGCAGGGCGAAGACGAAGTGCTCGGCGAAGTAGCGGCGCTGATCACTCAGCAACAGCATCAGCGCGAGCGCGGCGAACGGCACGTGGAATACGACCAGTGCCTTGCTCACGTCGTCCGCCTTGGCATCGTAGGCGAGACGGTAATCGCGATAGCTGTAGCCGTGCTCGCCGCCGGAAGCGGCACGCGCCGCGGCGTCGCGCGTCTGCACGCGACGGTCGATCAGGCGCTGCGTGAACGGCGTGTGCGCCTGACCGGTGCGTGCGAGGTTGATCGCGCTGAGCTTCACGCCGGGGTCGCTCGCCAGCGCCATGATCCGACCCGACACCTGCTGATTGAACTGCAGCGCAAGGTCGCCGTGCAGCGGTGCGAGGAAGTAGACCAGATTCACTGCCAGGTACAGCGTGGCGGGAGCGATCCAGCGTGCGCGCCGGCCGAGCATGTATTCGCGTGACAACAGGCCGGGTTGAAACAGCAGCGCGCGCACGCTGCGCCAGATGCGGCCATCCAGATCGGTCGTGCTGGTCAAGAATTGATGCAGCAGATGGCCGAAGCGCCGATCGCTTTCGACGAAGCGTTTCTGTCCGCAGCTGCGGCAGAACTCGCCGTCGAGCGCGGCACCGCAGTTCGCGCAGGTCGCCACTGGATCGATACTCCGGCCACGGGTAGCGCGAAAGTCTATCGCGTCGACTCGTCGCAGCGTCGGATACCAAACGCGCGCTCGATGTCAGCCGGATTGACGCCGACGTGACGCGCGGCGGTGGTTCCGTGCGAAAATCCGCACCACGCGCCCGTAGCTCAGCTGGATAGAGTATTGCCCTCCGAAGGCAAGGGTCGTGGGTTCGAATCCCGCCGGGCGCGCCACCTCGAAACAGCACGACGTCTGCACGCGCTTCGCCGCTGCGGCAACGCGTCGCACCGGCCTGCGAGCGGGCTGCAGATAACGCAAGCGTGCTGCAGCGCCTTCCGCGACCTGAATCACGCCGTTATACTCGGCGGACTTTTTTGCGCGCCCGACGGGTCTGCGCGCCGACTTGGCTCGTCTTCGCAGAGGTGGTTCCGTGAGCAATCCCGTCACCCAGACCGATTCGATCTTCCTGAAGCGCTTCGCGATGTTGATCGGACTTCTCGCGTTCGTCGCCGTGCTGCTCGGCGCGCTCGCGCTGCACATCTACGCGGATCATCCGCCGCCGCAGAATCCGGATGCGTCCAAGCAGGTCGAGCAGCGCATCACGCCGGTCGGCGGCGTCTATGCGGGCGACACCGGTCGTGCGGCGATGCAGGCGGCACAGGAAGCGGCGGCCAAGGCGGCGGCTTCGCAGGTCGCCTATGGCGGCACCACGGACGGCAAGACGATTTACGGAAACCTGTGCCACAGCTGTCACGACACCGGTGCCGGTGGCGCGCCGAAGGTGACCGACAAGAGCGCATGGGCGCCGCGCGTCGCCGAAGGCGAAGAAACCCTGATCAAGCACGCCACCGAAGGCTACACTGGCAAGAGCGGTGTCATGCCGCCGAAGGGTGGCAACCCGGCCTTGAACGATGCGCAGATCAAGGCGACCGTCGAGTTCATCCTGAGCCAGGTGAAATAACGAGCGATCGCGCGATCCGCTCCTTCCAGACGCCGCCCTCGAGGCGGCGTTTTCGTCTGCGTGGTGCAATCAGCCCATTGAATCGCCAGCAAGCCGCGCGCGTTCTGCGCGTGCATGCGCCATCAGGTCCGGGAAAAACGCCGCGAAATGTCGCTCGATCGCATCGGCGCGTTCCTCGATGACGGGCAAGGCCGCGGCCAGCGGATTCGCGCGCGACAGGCGCGACGACAATCCGTGCAGCACATCGGCAATCATGCGCGGCTCGCGATAACGTTGCGGCAGATCGTGCGCGAGCAGGTAGCGCACGAACGCATGCATCCGCGGCGGCAGCTCCGCAGCGCGCCGGGTCAGCAGATTCTGCACCGACTGCGAGAACGCAGGCAGCCAGCCTTCTCCGTAGCGCGTCCAGTCGCGCGCGAGCAGATGGTCGAACCAGACGTCGAGCAGGATGCCGGCGTAGCGCCGGTACGGCGGCTCGAACAGCGCGCGTGCCGCGACGACCTGCGGATGCGCATCCGTGTAGGTGTCCACCGAGCGATGCAGCAGCACTCCGGCGCGTACGCCGCGTGCAAGCTCCGGATCGAGCGCGCCGCGCAGGAAATCCGCGATCAGTCCACCGAGCATCAGGTCGTCGTCGGGTGCGGCGAGCCAGGCGTGAGCGAGATGATTCAAGATTGGCAGGCGGGATGGACCGACATCGCGCCACGGTATCATGCGTGCCGATGAACGCTTCCGATGTTTCCCCCGTGCCGGATTTTCCGCGCGCCACAGCCGATGTCCTGCTGCCCGGGCCGGTCGGCGTGCTCGAACTGGCCTGCGCGCTGCCGGACGCCGCACACGCGCGCGCCGGCGTTGCGATCATCTGCCATCCGCACCCGCTGCAGGGCGGCACGATGACGAACAAGGTCGTCACCACGCTGGAACGCAGCCTGCTCGATCTCGGCCTCGCGACCGTGCGATTCAACTTCCGGGGCGTCGGACGATCGGCAGGCGTGCACGACCATGGTGTAGGCGAAGCGGATGACCTCGTCGCGATTGCCGAATGGGCGCGCGCGCAACGACGCGGCGATGTGCTGTGGCTCGCCGGATTTTCGTTCGGCAGCTACGTCGCGCTGCGCGCGAGCGGCGTCATCGATCCGGCGCAGCTGATCCTGATCGCACCGCCGGCCGGACGCTGGGATTTTTCCGGCCTGGCAGCGCCCGCCTGTCCTTGGCTGATCGTGCAGGGTGAATCCGACGAAGTGGTCGATCCGGCGGCGGTGTTCGCCTGGGCGGACACGTTGGAGCCGGCGCCGACCCTCGTGCGGATGCCCGACACCGGCCATTTCTTCCATCGCCGCCTGATCGAGCTGCGCACCGCGGTCAAGGAAGCGGTCGCGTACAACCTGCCGCCGCCACGCGCCGCATGAGTGCGGCGAGCGGCGACGACGCGCGCATCGACGCGCCCAGCGCGCGCTATCGCGCGGGCGTGCTCGCGGGCATGTGGCAGGACGATCCCGCGCAAGCTGGTGCGCTGGCGGCCTTCGATCGTCTCTGGCGCGAGCTCGGCGAGGCTTCCACGCCGTCGTTATGGCAGCGCCTGCGCAGGCGCGATGTGCAGTCCGCGCGCGGCATTTATCTGTGGGGTCGCGTCGGTCGCGGCAAGACGTTTCTGTGCGATCTGTTTTTCGAGGCGGCGCCGCTGGTCGCGAAACGCCGCGTGCATTTCCATCGCTTCATGCAGGGCGTGCATGCGCAGTTGCGCACGCTGGAAGGTCACAGCGATCCGCTGGTCGACGTCGCGGCGCGCATCGCCGAGCAGGTGCGCCTGCTCGTGCTCGACGAATTCTTCGTCGGCGACATCGGCGATGCGATGATTCTCGGCAATCTGCTGCGCGCCTTGTTCGAGCGTGGGGTCGTGCTGGTGACGACGTCGAACACGCAGCCGGCGCAGCTGTACAAGGAAGGCCTGCAGCGCGAGCGCTTTCTTCCCGCGATCGCATTGATCGAGCAGCACTGCGAGATCGTCGAACTCGTATCGCCGCAGGACTGGCGGCTGCGCGCACTCAAGCAGGCGCCGGTCTACTACACGCCGCCGGGCGCGACGGCGGAGCGCGCCCTGCTCGCCGCGTTCAATCGCGTTGCGCGAGGTCAGGTCCAGCACGATTTCGTGCTCGCACTCAACGGGCGCGAGCTGGTGGCGCGGCAGGAAGCGCACGGCGTGATCTGGTTCGCCTTCGACGTGCTGTGCGAAGGCCCGCGCGCGGTCGCCGACTACATCGAACTGGCCAAGGCGTACCACACGATCCTCGTCTCCAACGTTCCGCAGTTCACGCCGCAGACCGACGATGCGGCGCGCCGCTTCATCGAACTCGTCGACGAGGTCTACGACCGCGGCGTCAATCTGGTGCTGTCCGCCGCGGCGCCGATCATCGACCTGTACGACGGCGAACGTCTGCGCGCGGAATTTGCACGCACCGAGTCGCGCCTGATCGAGATGCAGAGCGCGGACTATCTTGCGCGCGAGCATCGCGCCTGAGCGGCGTTCGCGCGCATCGCGAAATATCCGTTTCGCCCAACTGACGCGAGGTCATGTCAGTCTTTCGCGCGGTATGACGTTTGTCCGTTGTTCGCGATGGTTGTGTGCGGCTATGGTGCCGCGCACGCCTTGCTCAGTAGCGTCGCCGCGCTTGCTTCCACGCTCGCGCAGATAGTATTGTTGAACTGATGAGTTCAGTTTTTGGACGCCCTTGCATGATTGGTCATCGAGATCCCCACGGCACCGGTGCTGCGTGCGCGAAGGCGCAGGCGCGCCTGTCCCTGCTCGCACTGGCGCTGGCCTTGGCCGGCTGTGCGGCGGGTCCGGATTTTCGTGCGCCGGCCGCGCCCGCGGTTGAATCCTATCGCGCCGATGCGCTGCCGCCGAAGACCGTGGCGACCGATGCGCCGACCGGCGATGCGCAGCGTTTCCTCGAAGGCGCCGATGTGCCGGCGCGCTGGTGGACGAGCTTTGCGAACACCGAACTCGAGCGCCGCGTCGACACCGCATTGGCACACAGCCCGACGATTGCTTCGGCGCAGGCGGCATTGCGCCAGGCGCAGGAAAACGTCAATGCCGCGCGTGGTTCGCTGTTTCCGAGCGTAGACGCGAAGCTCGGCGCGACCCGCGGCAACAGCAACAGCTTCGGCGCGATCGGAGCGGACGGTGCCAGCGCCGCCGCGCCCGCGTTCACCTTGTACAACGCCGGCGTGGATGTGGGTTACACGCTCGACCTGTTCGGCGGCGTGCGTCGCGGCATCGAAGAACAAGCCGCCGTCGTCGACTACCAGCAGTTCCAGTTGCAAGGCACTTATCTCAGCCTGGCCGGAAACGTGACGACGGCGAGTGTGCGCGAAGCCTCGCTGCGCGGCCAGATCGCGGCGGTCGAGGAAATCGTCGGCGTCTACCAGCAGCAGCTCGGTGTCGCCGAACGCCAGCACGACATCGGCGCGAAGTCGCTCGCCGACACGCTGGTAATCCGCACCCAGGTCGCGAATGCGCGCGCGCAGTTGCCGGCATTGCGCCAGCAACTGGCGCAGACGCAGACCCAGCTCGCGGTCTATCTCGGCCATTTTCCGTCGACGACGGAACAGGCTGCGATCGAGCTCGACAGCCTGAAGCTGCCGCAAGACGTGCCGGTGAGTCTGCCTTCGGCGCTGGTGCGGCAACGTCCGGATATCCGCGCCGCCGAAGCACAGCTGCATCAGGCGACCGCCGGTGTCGGTGTCGCCACGGCAAATCTGTATCCGCAGATCACGCTGAGTGCGAGCCTGGGTTCGCAGGCGCTGCATGCCGATGATCTGTTCGGTGCCGGCAGCAAGGCCTGGAGTCTCGGTGCGAATCTGCTGCAGCCGTTGTTTCATGGCGGCACTTTGCGCGCGCAACAGCGCGCGGCGCAGGCCGCACTCGACAAGGCCGCGGCGGATTACCAGAGCACCGTGCTCGCTGCGTTCCAGAATGTGGCCGACGCGCTGCGCGCGCTTGAGCTCGACGCCGAAAATCTGCAGGCGCAGGCGGATGCCGAACATTCCGCGCAACGCAGCCTCGAGCTGGTGCGCTATCAATACAACGGCGGCGCCGCGAGCTATCTGCAGGTGCTCGATGCGACGCGTCAGTTCCAGCAGGCGCGCATCGGCCTGGTCGAGGCGCGCGCCGCGCGGCTGGCCGATACCGCGGCGCTGTACACCGCGCTCGGCGGCGGCTGGCAGGAAGGCGCTGCGGCGAAGATTGCCGACGTCGCTTCCGATGACCGATCGAGGCAGTGATTCGGAAAAGTTTCGATAACTCCGTTGAGGTTGCTAACAAGGCGCACTTCAACAGCGCAGCGGACCCGGCGCGCAGTCACAGAAAACAGCAACAAGGATTCCCGCTTCGGCGGGAATGACGACCTCCGCGGAGGTTCATCAGCTACCCGTCGAGAGCACACGCATGCAAACGCGCGTCGAAAAGAAACCGAAAACGTGGAAGCGCATGCTGATCATGATCGGCCTGGTGCTGCTGCTGATCGGCATCATTGCCGGCATCAAGGTGATGCTGGTCATGAAGATGATCGCCGGCATGAAGCCGCCGCCGCCGGCCGTCGTCAGCACGGCGAAAACCGCGTACCAGGAATGGCAGCCCTCGTTCGGCGCGGTCGGAACCTTGCGTGCAGTGCGCGGCGCCGATCTCGCGTTCGACATCGCCGGCCTTGTGACCGGCGTCAACCTGAAATCCGGCGACGAGGTCAAGCAGGGCCAGCTGCTGGTGCAGATGCGCGATGCCGAGGACGTTGCACAACTGCATCAGCTCGAAGCCGCAGCGTCGCTGGCACAGGTCACCTTCGGCCGCGCCAGGCAGCAGCTGGAAATGCAGGCGATCAGCAAGGCCGACTACGACACCGCCGCGTCCGACCTCAAGTCCAAGCAGGCTGCCGTGCAGCAGCAGAAGGTCAATGTCGAGAAGAAGCAGTTGCGTGCGCCGTTCGCCGGCCGCGCCGGCATCGTCACGGTGAATCCGGGCGCCTACATCAATCCCGGCACGACGGTCGCGACGGTGCAGCAGCTCGATCCGGTGTTCGTGGATTTCCATCTGCCGCAGAGAAATCTCGGCCAGCTGCGCGTCGGTCAGACCGTGGTTCTGACGCTCGACGCGTTTGCCGGCAAGACCTTCGAGGGCCACATCAGCGCGATCAGTCCGAAGATCGACGGCGACACGCGCAACGTGCAGATCGAGGCGAGCCTGCCGAATCCGGATCGTCTGCTGACACCCGGCATGTTCGCCAACGTCCGCGTCGACGTCGGCGAGAAACAGCGCCAGCTGACCCTGCCGCAGACGGCCGTCGTCTACAACCCGTACGGCGAAACCGTCTATTTGGTGAAGAAAAAGAGCGAGGTCGACAAGGCCCAGGCGGAGGCAGCCGCGAAGAACGCGGACCCGAAAGCGCCGCCGGCGAAGGATGCGGACAAGCCCAAGCCCGCAGGCGATCAGCTGCCGCCCGATGCGCTGGTCGTGCAGCAGGCGTTCGTGACCACGGCCGGCACGCGTGGCGATCAGGTCGCGATCGCGAAGGGACTCGATGAAGGCGCCGAGGTCGTCACCAGCGGCCAGATCAAGCTGAAGAACGGCGCGCCGATCACGATCGACAACAGCGTGCAGCCGACGAACAGTCCGAATCCGACGCCGCAGGAACACTGATGAAAAGCGTGAGGGCGCGCGCTGCGCTTGCTGTGAGGTCGGGCGCCGTGCGCCCTGCGAGGAGTGAGGAACAGCCAATCGCGCTCTTCCTCACTCCTCACAGCGCGCCCGCGGCGCGCGCGCCCTCACAGGCGGCATCACCGCCGACCTCAACGCGCAGCGAGCACAGCGAGCACAGCCCATGAATTTCACCGACATCTTCATCCGGAAACCCGTTCTCGCGATCGTGGTCAGCGCGCTGATCCTCGTGCTCGGCCTGCGTGCGCTCGGCGATCTTTCGATCCGGCAGTATCCGAAGACCGAGAACGCGGTGGTGACGGTGACGACCGCGTATTACGGGGCCGATGCGCAGACGATTGCGGGGTTCATCACGCAGCCGCTGGAGCAGGCGATTTCGCAGGCGCAAGGCATCGACTATCTGTCTTCGACCTCGGTCAGCGGCGTCTCCACGATCACCGCGACCCTGCGCCTCAACTACGATGCGAACCGCGCGCTGACGCAGATCCAGACCCAGGTCAGTTCGGTGCGCAATCAGCTGCCACCGCAGGCGCAGCAGCCGGTGCTGACCGTGGCCGTCGGCGAATCGATCGACGCGATGTACATGGGTTATCGCAGCGACGTGCTGCCGGCCAACAGCATCACCGATTATCTCGCGCGCGTGGTCAAGCCCAAGCTCGATGCGCTGCAGGGCGTGCAGACCGCGGAGATTCTCGGCGGTCGCCAGTTCGCTCTGCGCGCCTGGCTCGATCCGGCGCGGCTGGCGGCGCACGGCGTCACCGCGACGGATGTCTACAACGCGCTGGCGGCGAACAACTATCTCGCCGCGGTCGGCACGACCAAGGGTCAGATGGTCAGCGTCGACCTCACCGCAGCAACCGACCTGCATTCGGTCGACGAATTCAAGAAGCTCAGCGTCAAGCAGAAGGATGGCGCGATCGTGCGCCTCGAAGACGTCGCCAACGTCGTGCTCGGCGCCGAGGAATACGATTCCAACGTGTCCTTCAGCGGTACGCTGGCGGTGTTCGTCGGCATCAAGGTTGCGCCGGATGCGAACGTGCTCGACGTGGCCGCGCGCGTGCGCGAGGCGATGCCTGCGATCCAGTCGCAATTGCCGAGCGGTCTGTCCGGGCAGATCGTCTACGACGGTACCAAGTTCATCACCTCCTCGATCTACGAGGTCGTCAAGACGCTGGTCGAGGCCTTGCTGATCGTCACCGTGGTGATCTTCCTGTTCCTCGGATCATTGCGCGCGGTGATCATTCCGGTCATCGCGATGCCGTTGTCGTTGATCGGCACGTTCTTCGTGATGCTCGCGTTCGGGTACTCGATGAATCTGCTGACCCTGCTCGCGCTGGTGCTGGCGATCGGATTGGTCGTCGACGACGCGATCATCGTGGTGGAGAACGTCGACCGCCACATGAAGGAAGAGGGCAAGTCGCCGTTCGAGGCCGCCATGCTCGCCGCGCGCGAACTCGGCGGACCGATCCTGGCGATGACCGCGGTGCTGGTCGCCGTGTACGTGCCGATCGGTTTTCAGAAAGGCCTCACCGGCGCGCTGTTCACCGAATTCGCTTTCACCCTGGCCGGCGCGGTCACCGTTTCGGCGATCGTCGCGCTGACCCTGTCGCCGATGATGTGCGCGCGTTTCTTCAAGGCCGAACAGGAAAGCGGCCGCTTCGTGCAGTTCATCGACCGTCAGTTCGAACGTATCCGGCATACCTACGAACGAGCCTTGCGCGCGACGCTGTCGACCTGGAGCGTGGTCATCGTCATGGGCGCGATGCTGTTCGGAGCGACTGTGCTGCTCGGCATGACCGCGCAATCGGAACTCGCGCCCGACGAGGATCAGGGTTTCCTCTTCTATCAGATGAAGAGCGCGCCCAATTCCACCGCGCAGCAGATGGTCGGTTACTCGCAGCAGATGTTCGAACTCGGCAAGAAGCTGCCGGAATACGAAATGATGTTCCAGATCATCACGCCCGGCACCGGCTTCGGCGGCATGAATTTCAAGGCCTGGGACGAACGCAGCAAGAACGCCAAGGTGCTGCAGCAGGAACTGCAGGATATGTGGTCGAAGATTGCCGGCGGGCAGATCTTCGTGTTCTCGCTGCCGTCGTTGCCGGGTGCGCAAGGCGCGCCGATCCAGGTCGTGATCAACACCACCGAGCCGTTCGAGAATCTCAACGAGGTCGTGCAGCAGGTGCTGAAGAAGGCACAGGACAGCGGCAAGTTCTGGTTCATCGACGCCGACCTGAAGATCGACAAACCGCAATCGACCGTGGTGGTGGATCGCGATCTGATCTCGACGCTCGGTCTGACCCAGCAGGATGTCGGCAGCGCGCTCGGTGCGGCGCTCGGCGGCGGCTACGTCAATTATTTCTCGATCGCCGGCCGTTCGTACAAGGTGATTCCGCAGGTGCTGCAGGTCGATCGACTGAATCCAGATCAGGTCCTCGACTACTACGTGCGCGCGCCGGATGGTTCGGTGATTTCCGCCGCGACCGTGGCGTCGCTGAAGAACGATGTCGTGCCGCAATCGATCAACCGCTTCCAGCAGCTCAACTCGGCGACGATTTCCGGTGCCAGCGGCATGTCGCAGGGCGAGGCGCTGCAGTTCCTGCGCGACGCGCTCGCCGAAGCGGCGCCGAGCGGCTACTCGGTCGACTTCGCCGGGCAATCGCGCCAGTTCGTGCAGGAGGCCGGCGGCTTCGGCACCACCTTGCTGTTCGCGATCATCATCGTGTTCCTCGCACTGGCCGCGCAGTTCAATTCGCTGCGCGATCCGATCGTCATCCTCGTCTCGGTGCCGATGGCGCTGTTCGGCGCGCTGATCTTCGTCAACCTGATTTCGAGCCTCAACATCTACACCCAGGTCGGTCTCGTCACCTTGATGGGTCTGGTGTCGAAACACGGCATCCTGATCGTGCAGTTCGCCAACGAGTCGCAGCGTGCCGGCATGAGCAAACGCGAGGCGATCGAACACGCCGCCGGCGTGCGTCTGCGCCCGATCCTGATGACGACCGCGGCGATGGTGCTCGGCGTGCTGCCGCTGGTGATCGCCTCCGGTGCCGGCGCCGCGGGTCGCTTTTCGATGGGCCTGGTGATTTCGACCGGGCTTTCCATCGGCACGCTGTTCACCCTGTTCGTGGTGCCGGCGTTCTACATGCTGCTCGCCGCCGACCATCATGCCGAAGGCGCAGGCGCCACCGACGCCGCGGTCGGCGAGGCATTGCCGCAGGCTTGATCCGTGCGCGCCGTCGGGACTCCCGGCGGCGCGCACCTTACAATGCGCGGCCATGAATACGCCGCACGATTCCCTGCTCGGCAAGAGCACCGTTTATCCCGATCGCTACGATGCGAGCCTGCTGTTTCCGATTGCGCGCGCACCGAGCCGCGCCGAGCTCGGCATCGGCGACGCGCTGCCGTTCGGTGGCGTCGACATCTGGAATGCCTATGAAATCTCCTGGCTCGATCTGCGCGGAAAGCCCGTCGTCGCGCTGGCTGAATTGCGCGTGCCTGCGACCTCGCCGAACCTGATCGAGTCGAAGTCGTTGAAGTTGTACCTCAACGGCTACAACAGCACGCGCATCGACGGCATCGATGCGGTGCGTGCGCGCATGAGCGCCGACCTGTCGGCGGTTGCCGGCGCCGCGGTCGATGTCGTGCTGCAGCCGGCCGAGCGTTTCGGACCATCGGCGCTGACGGAACTGGAAGGCGAGTCGATCGACGCGCTGCCGATCGCGATCGACGATTACGGCCCGCCGAATCCCGCGTATCTGCGCCTCGACGAGAATGCCGTGGTGGTCGAGGAAAGCCTCGTCTCGAATCTGCTCAAGTCGAACTGCCCGGTGACCGGCCAACCCGACTGGGCCAGCCTGCAGATTCGCTACGCCGGACCGCGCATCGACCGCGGCGGCCTGCTGCGCTACCTGGTTTCGTTTCGCGAGCACGCGGAATTCCACGAGCACTGCGTCGAGCGCATCTTCGTCGACCTGGTGCGGGTCTGTGCGCCGGCCTGGCTCGAAGTCTATGCGCGCTATACGCGCCGCGGCGGGCTCGATATCAATCCCTGGCGGAGCAACCGGGCCGGCGCAAGGCCGTCCAACCCGCGCGGCGCGCGCCAGTGAGTCCTGGCCCGAGCCCGCTCGGGTGGGCGCGACGGTTCGATTTTTGACGCGCGGCGTCCACCCTGTACTCACCCGCCGTTAAGCACGGGGGAGTGTATCGTTCATGTTCGTAACGGAGGAGACCGGACGATGGGGAACGACCCGAACAAACCGAACTTTTCGAATGTTCAAGGCGGCGCCGAAACTACCGCGCCCGCGCCGCCCAAGGCGGATTTCAGCAACGTGCAGTCCGGTGTTGCCTCGACCGCGCCGGTGGTAGCGCCGCCGGCCGCGCAGACCTATACGGTGGTCAGCGGCGACAGCCTCTCGAAGATTGCCAAGAAACGCTACGGCAACGCGAATCGCTGGCGCGAGATTTTCGATGCGAATCGCGACCAGCTCGACAATCCCGATCTGATCCAGCCGGGTCAGGTGCTCAAGCTTCCCGCGGACGCGGATCCCAAAGCCTAATACGGAGTCATGACGATGAAGATTCAACGCAGCCAGCAAGTCACTCTGATCGTCGCCATGGCCGGCGCGCTCGCACTCAGTGCCTGCGGCAAGAAGGAAGAACCCGCGCCGCCGCCGCCGGCAGCAACGCCGGCCCCGGCGCCCACGCCGCCGCCTCCGGCTGCACCCGCCGCGGCGCCCGTAGCGGTCGCATCGGTCGATCTCGGCACCGCCGTCGGCGCCGACCAGAAGGTATCCACGCCGACGACGGAGTTCTCGAGCAAGGACACCATCTACGCGTCCGTCGCGACCACCGGCACGGCGCCGAGCGCGGCGCTGGCGGCGAAATGGACGTATCAGGACGGCCAGACGGTGAACGAGTCGAGCCAGACGATTGCGCCGAATGGCGCTGCGGTCACCGCGTTCCATATCAGCAAGCCCGACGGCTGGCCGGCCGGCAACTACAAGGTCGAGATTTCGCTCGACGGCAAGTCCGCCAGCACCAAGGATTTCAGCGTCAAGTAAGTTCAGGATGAACCCATCGCGTGCAGCGCAGGATGCGCTTCGACGCGAAGCCGGTTGAAAAAGGGCTCGGATGATCCGCGCCCTTTTTTTCGGAATGAATTCGCCTGGCGATGCGGCCCGACGCGGTCTGCCTCAGAACACCGCGTCGTATTCCTGCGCCGCGAAACCCAGGGTCACCGCGCCAGTGCCGACATTGATCATGCCGGTCATGCTCATCGGGCTTTCGAACATCTCGACGGCGTGTTCGCCGCAGGTCTGTTTCAGCGCCGCGTAGCCCGGCAGAACAGCGAGGTCGGCAAGGTCGCCGCCATAGCTCACGCACAGCGTCGGCGTCAGCAAACCGGCGCGCACGCGCGTCGCGGCGTGATTGAACAGCACCTCGGCGCCATGCTCGAAGCCGCGTACCTTGCCGACCGGACCGGTGCTGCCGCGATAACCGCGCAGCAGCGGCTTGATGTCGAGCGCGGTGCCGAGCGCGGCGCCGAACCAGCCGACGCTGCGATCGCCCTTTTTCTGTGCGCGTGCGCGCAGGTAATAAAGATCGCGCGGCAGCATGTAGCCGTAGGTATTGCGAGCGATGAATTCGAGGCGCTCGCGCATCTGACCCGGACTTTGTCCGGCCGCGCGCATCCGCACCGCCTCGACTGTGCTGACGCCCTGCGCCGCGAACAAGGTTTCGGTGTCGATCACGCGCAACAGGAACGGGCCCGCGATGTTCGCGCTGCGCCGGATCGGGCGGTAATCCTTCAGGATCGCGAAGCTCGCCTGCGTCGCGTTCGCGTGGATCGGGCTGCGTGTCGAGGTGATGGTCAGACAGAACACGCAGTCGCTGTCGAGCACGAGCCGGCCGAGAAACAGGTCGCGGATCTGTTCGACGCTGTACGGTTCGGTTTCCGCGGCATGACCGCGCGCGCCGAGATCTTCGGCGAGGAAGCGCTGCAGGGTCGCCGCGTCGCGATCGTCGACGAAGGTCTCGCCGTCGAGATGCACGCTGATCGGCAATACCGTGATGTGATGCTGGCGCAGGAATTCGGCGGGAAGGTCGCACGCCGAATCCACCACGATGCCGATGCGCATGGGTCACCTCTCGAGCGGGCTTGGGGCCGAGCCGGCATGATTGCGCATGCCGGCACCTGTTCCGCGATTCCGGTCGACGCTGCGGGACGCGCATCCGTGCCGGTTTGACCTGCCGAGGTCGGAATCCCGGACGCGTTCAAAACTATCACGTCGACTCCCTGCAAAGGATCGTGCAGTGCAGCGAAAGCGGATGCCGAGCCTCGGCAGCGAATGATCCGGCTCGCGTATCGCTTCAACGACGGGCATGAACGCGCGACAATAGCCGACCCGTGCGCCGCGAGCTCTGTCCGTGCCGGCGCGGCCTCGTTTCATCTCGGAGAATTCAATGACGGAATCCGCACTCACGCCGCCCGCCGGTGGCGCCAAGATCACCATCGCGAACGGCATTCTCACGGTGCCCGACCAGCCGATCATCCCCTTCATCGAAGGCGACGGCACCGGTCCGGATATCTGGCGCGCCACCGTGCGCGTGCTCGATGCCGCGGTCGCGAAGTCGTACGGCGGCAAGCGCAAGATCCACTGGCTCGAAGTGCTGGCCGGCGAGAAGGCCTTCAACGAAACCGGTAACTGGTTGCCGGATGCGACCGTCACCGCCTGTCGCGACTATCTCGTCTCGATCAAGGGTCCGCTGACGACACCGGTCGGCGGCGGCATCCGTTCGCTCAACGTCGCGTTGCGCCAGATGCTCGATCTCTACGCCTGCGTGCGCCCGGTGCGCTGGTTCAAGGGCGTGCCTTCGCCGGTGAAGGACCCGTCCAAGGTCGACATGACGATCTACCGCGAGAACACCGAGGACATCTACGCCGGCATCGAATTCCAGCAGGGCACCGAGGATGCGAAGAAATTCGCTGCGCTGCTGAAGGAGCACTTTCCGGATCGCTACAAGAAAGTGCGCTTTCCGGAAACCTCGGGTTTCGGCATCAAGCCGGTTTCGAAGGACGGTACTGAACGCCTCGTGCGCGCGGCGATCAAGTACGCGATCGACAACGACCGCCGCTCGGTGACCCTGGTGCACAAGGGCAACATCATGAAGTTCACCGAGGGCGCGTTCCGCGACTGGGGCTACGCGCTCGCGCAGAACGAATTCGGCGCCAGCGAGATCGACGGCGGCCCGTGGATGAGTTTCAAGAATCCGAAGACCGGCAAGGACATCGTGGTCAAGGACGTGATCGCCGATGCGTTCCTGCAGCAGATCCTGCTGCGCCCGGCCGAGTACGACGTCGTCGCGACCTTGAACCTCAATGGCGATTATCTTTCCGACGCGCTCGCAGCGCAGGTCGGCGGCATCGGCATCGCGCCCGGCGGCAACGTCAACTACGTGAGCGGCCACGCGGTGTTCGAGGCGACCCACGGCACCGCGCCGAAGTACGCCGATCTCGACAAGGTCAACCCGGGCTCGGAAATTCTCTCCGGCGAAATGATGCTGCGCTACATGGGCTGGACGGAAGCGGCGGACGCGATCATCGCGGCGATGGACAAGGCGATCGGATCGAAGTTCGTGACCTACGACTTCGCGCGTCTGATGGAAGGCGCGACCGAAGTGAAATGTTCGGAGTTCGGCGATCGCATGATTGCGGCGATGTAACGGCACGCGGTCAGCACGCGTCGCGGCGCATGCATAGCGCGCAAACGAGACGTTCTTGACCGCATGAGATCGACTATCGAGCGGCTTTCCCTTCTCCCGTTGAGAGAAGGGATTGCCCGTTCGAGACGTCGCTTCCGGCCAGGTTTTCACTGGCGCCATTGTTTCGTGAAACGCTTCCGCGGCTCTTCGCCTCGAAAGACGAACCGTGCCATCTATTTTCGAGCGGAATGAATTTCCGTGTCGGCGACGTTCATCGACAACGCCCGCTTCGCCTTCGAGTACATGATGTTGTCGGTGGTGTCGTCGCGTTCCATCGCGTCCACCGCCGATTGCAGCAGGGGTTTGGCCGCGAGGTTGTCGCCGCGTTTCACCAGCATCAATCCGCGCAGGACATCGAGCCGAAGATCCCAGCCGCCGCCGCCGCCGGACTCCAGGGTTTTCAGATCGAGCGAGGCGAGCAGGACTTCCGCCTGATCGACCTTTCCAAGTTCGATGTCGGTTGCGGCCAGCCAGAACGCGGTATTTTGAGCCTGCGGATTCTGCGCGGAGACGCTCGCCGTGATCTTCCGGTACGCCGTCTCGAGTTTGATTTCCGCTTCGGCGAAATTGCCGGAGGAGTACAGGACCATGCCCCAGTTGGTCAGCGCCACGTTGGCCTTGATGTGATCGCTGCCGAACTTTCCGGAGAAAATCTCGTACATCTTCTGCGCATATGCGAGCGCCTTCGGCCAGTCCTTGCGGCGGTGCGCGATACTCAGAAGATCGTTCAGCACCAGAACATTCTTGGAATGATCTTCGCCGAGGATCGCCACGATGGTCTTCTGCGCTTCGAGCAGAATGCTCTCGGCCTTGTCGTATTTGCCCTCGTCGATATACGGGCCGGCCGACAGCATCGAAGCCAGCGCAATCTTCAGTGCATTGCGATCCGGTCGCGCCTTCAGTTCGCCGATCAAGGCATCCGCTTCCTGCGTCGCCTGATCGCCGTGATCGGTATACAGATAAACCGGAATCAGATTGAAACGTAATGCATCGAGTTCGGCGGTATTTGCAGGGTCGCTCAGTTTGAGCAGGTTGATCGCGGCCTGAAGCTCGGGCAGCGCCTTTTCGTAGTTGCCGAGGTTGATGTAATAAAGACTCTGCGCCGACGCGAGCAGATATTTCGTGTAGGCATCGTCCGAATGCGCGGTCAGTTGCTGCAGTTGTTTGATCTGCTCGAGCGCTGCATCGAGCTTGGACGTTCTGGAAAGCAGGTTCGCAAGGTCCGTTCGCGCTTTCAGACTGTTCGGCGCCGAAGGTCCTTCGGTTTTTTCGTAGAGGGAAAGCGCGAGCCGGTATTCGGCTTCCGCCTCGGGCATCTGTTCGATCGTGTCGAGCAATTTACCGAGGCGGCCGTGGATCGATGCGGCCGTCGACGGCTGATCGGGAAAGCGTTCGGTGACACGACCGCGCGAGGCCAGCAGCACATCCTTGAGTGAGGCGTTGCCGCCCTTCGCGGCCACCAGCGGATTGGACTGGCTGATCAGGTCTTCGTTGAGAAACTGATTGATCGCGGTGGCGCGATCGAGTTCGCGCCGCGCGTCGTTGCGCGCGCGCAAGGCAGTCTGGTAGAGCGTCAGCGCGATCACGACACCGGCGGCGAGCGCCGCCACCAGCGCGATCAGATACGGACGCCGCGCACGGCTGCGCGCGAACGCCTGCCGCACGCTGCGCGCGTGCTCCTCGGCCGCAAGAACCTGCCGGGCCTGTTCGCGGCGCTCGTCGCGACTGCGCAGCCGCGACGCAAACTCGGCGGCGCTCGCCAGTCGCCGCGCCGGGTTGCCGTCGGTCGCGAGGCGAATGTCCTCGCGCAGTGTCGGGTCGGCGATGTCCTGCTCCCAACCCGATGCCATCGGTTTGCCGAGGTCGCCGCAGAGCAGCTGGTACAGGATGATCCCGAGCGCGAACACATCGCTCTGCACGGTCGGCGCCTGGCCGGAAAAAACTTCGGGCGCGACGTACAGCGGCGTGCCGGTGGTCGAGTCTGCGCCGAGACCCTGCGTCGCGCTCAAGCCGAACTGGGTGATGCCGAGCTCGTCGAGGCGGTCCGGGTCGAGCAGGCTGCCGCTGCCGAAATCGGTCAGGCGCAGCAGCGGCCGGCCGTGGTTGTCCGCGGCGATCAGCACATTGGCCGGCTTCAGATCCTTGTGCAGGACACCGACGCGGTGCGCGGCCGCAACCGCATCGGTCATCTGCAGGAACAGGGCGATGCGCTCGTCGTCGTTCGTCGCCGCCAGGCCGGCTTTCGCCCATTCGAGCAGATTCTCGCCGCCGTATTCGCATTCCAGGAAAAACGGCGGATGCTCGAAATTCCAATCGAGGATGTCGACGAAATGCGCGCGCTCCGGCAGGCTTTCCTGCAGCACGCGGCACAAGGTCGCTTCGCGTTTCAAGGCGCGCAGGCGTGCGTCGTCGGCTGCGAACTTGTAGACGCGGCGCTCGTGCGTCTTGGCATGTTCGGCCAGCCAGACTTCGCTGCCGCGGTTGCTGCCGAGCTGGCGTTGCAGGATGAAGTTCGGCCGCGCCGGAACCGCTTGACCGGTGACCAGTTCCAGATGGCTCGACAGCCGGCGCCCGACGGCGACGCGCCCGACCACGCCGTCGAGCCGATAGCCGACGCGCGCTTGTGTCAACAGCCGTTCGGCATTCGCCTCGCCGAGCGCGCGCCGCAGCTTGGTGACCGCGTTCGGCAGCACCTTGTCGACGGTGATGCGACCGGCCCAGACCTCGCGCAGCAATTCTTCCTTGGTCACCACTTCGCCGGCGTGGCGCAGCAGGTAGGCGAGAACGTCGAGCGCGCGCCGCTCGACTTCCACCGGCAGACCGGCGACACGCAATTCGAACTTCGCCTCGTTGAATTCAGCGCTGCCGAAGCGATAGCTATACGAGGTCCGTTCGCGGGAGTCTTGATCGTTCTTCATGATTTCCGAACGGCGTCGCAACGCCGCAAGGCGTTACCCATTCGTTACCGCGCCGTTACTCATCCGTGCCTACGAAATCCGATGCGAACACTAGCATGGCGAAGACGCAGGCGGCGTGCTCGCGACGTGCATGCCGCCGGCATTCAGGAATTGACTGGGGAATCGAATGTTGCAAAAGAAATGTGTACTCGCCGCCCTCGCGGCTGCGCTGATCCCGATGCCGTGCGCCTTCGGCCAGACGGTGAATTGGCACGTGGTGGCGGCGGAAAGCGGCGCGATTACCACGCCGGGTCTGCCGCCGAATGTCGGTCGCGATTTCACCGATGTCTATCTCGGCGATGTCGGTGCCGGTCTCATCGGCTTTCGCGTCACATCTCCCGATGCCAGCGACGGCTACTGGGCACGCAACCGACAGGGCGTGCTCGAGCGCTACATGCAGCCGGGTGTGAGCGGCGCCATGGGACCGGGGCGCAGCGGCGCCGAAAGCGCTCACGTTTTCCGCGACTACAACAGCGGCTGGGGCAAGAGCGGAGCGGACGGACAACGCTACTTCGTCGCACGCGCCGGCGCGCCGGCAGCGCCGGATGCCGAGTTGAGCTACGGGTTGTGGCGCTGGGACACGACGCGCAATGTAGAACACGCGCGTACCCTCACCGATGGCGCGCTTGGACCCAACCTCGGTGCAGGCTGGGTTTTCCCGAACTCGTCGGGCTTCATCAACGGGTTCCTCGAATCCAGTGGCGGCACCACGTTGTTCAGGGCTGACTTGCTGAGCCCGACCGGCGCTACTGAAATCGGCTATTTCAAGAGCGCGCCCGGGCAGAGCAATCAGCCTTGCCTGTTGGTCGACTCGACCGACACGCGTTTTTCGCCGGGCCTCGGCAGCGGTACGTTTCAATCCAGCCCGTGGGCGCTGAGCGCGACACCCGAGGGCACGTTCTACGGTCATTTCGCGACCAGCAATTCGCGTGAAGGCATCTGGGAAATCTGCAACGGTGCGCCGCAGCCGATCGTCGTCGACGAGGAAACCGGAACGCGCGGACCCGACATCGGTATCGACACGGCGTATTTCTCCGACTTCTACCAAGGCCCGATTCCGGGCGCTGCCGGGACGTTCTCTTTCTTCGCGGATTATCGCCGCTCCCCAGCGGACAGCAGCCATGCCGGTTTGTTCTGGCACGACGGTGCGAGCAATCGCCCGCTCGCGATCAACGACGACGACGGTATTTTCGGGCCGGCTTGGCAAGGTTCGACCTGGCGCACCTTCTACACGAGCTCGCTGAGCGGCGCGGGCGAATACGCCGCGTTCCAGGCCGGGGTCAATACCGCCGACGGTGGCGATCCGGACGGTCTGTGGCGTGTCCGCGCGGGCGGCACTCCCGAGCTCGTCGCGTTGATCGGACTGATCGGCGCCTACGGGCCAGAGCCAAACCGCACCTGGAGAAGTTTCAGCGACACCGCCGTCCTTGCCAATGGCGATATCGTCGCAGAAGCGACTACCGATCCCGGCGCCGAACGTGCGTTGTGGCTGCTGCAATCGGGCCATTCGCCGCGCCGTATCTTCATGACCGGTCAAAGCGTGAGCGTGCCGATTGCCACGGGCACCGGACAAACCGCGGTCAGCGGCTGGTCACTGCCGCAGGAAGATGGCGACGGTGCGCAATACAGCCGCGGCATCGATTCATGGATCGGCGCCGACGGCACAATTCTGATCGAGGCCAGTCTGGAGGACTACTCGGGAACCACCCTTCTTTCGGCGCAGCCCTCCAACCCGATCGATCGGATCTTCCGGAACGGCTTCGACGGATAAGTTTATCGCGGCGTGGTGCGCAAGGCCGTCGCGCGACGGCCTTCGCTCCTGCCGATATTCGCTAGACTGCGCCGATGACGCAGCCGTCGGCAGCTTCCGAGAATCCTGCAGCGACGCCGATGCCCGCGCGTGCGGCCGCGCTCGTGCTCGATGCGTTCCTCGACTACAACGAACGCTTCGCCGACATCACGCGCCGCGCCAAGCGTCACTTCGAACAGCGCGACTGGCATGCGGCTCAGCTCGATGCGGTGGCGCGCATCGATCTCTACAACGTCTGCGTCGACGAAACCCTGGAGCGCCTCGAACGTCTGCTCGACGATCGCGTACGTTCGCGTCCGCTGTGGGCATCCATCCGCAGGGAATACGCCGCGCAGATCGAACCGCTGATCGACAAGGAATTGACCAAGACCTTTTTCAACACCTTGTCGCGGCGTTTCTTCCGCACGCGCGGCGTCGATGCGGAAATCGAATTCATCGCCCTCGACATCGAGCCGACCGCCGGCATCGTCGAGGCGGTCACGCTGAATCGGTATGCCGCGGAAGGCGATCTGAGCGACGTCTGCGCACGCATGCTCGACGACTATCCGTATGCGACCGGCTATGTCGATCGCGATGCAGCGGCGGAGGCGATCGCGCACGAGATTGCCGAACGCACGCTCGAAGACGGCGTGCCGCTGCGCGCGATCGAACTGCTGCGCACGGTGTTCTACCGTGAACGCCGCGCCTATCTCGTCGGCCGCATCGACGACGGCGACGACGGCACACCGCTGGTCATCGCGCTGACCAGCACGCCGATGGGCGTGCGTGCCGACGCGGTGATCAGCAACCTCAATCAGATATCGCTGCTGTTCGGCTATGCGCGCAGCTATTTTCACGCCGACCTGCCGACCATCGGCAACACCGTGGTGTTTCTCGAAACCCTGATGCCGCACAAACCCGTCGGCGAGATCTACACCGTGCTCGGTCGCGCCAAGCAGGGCAAGACCGAGCGTTACCGGCATCTGTTCCGTCATCTGGCGGCGCATCCGGAGGAACGCCTGGTGCGCGCCGACGGTGCGCGCGGCATGGTGATGGCGGTGTTCACGCCGAAGGATTATCCGGTCGTGATCAAGCTGATTCGCGATCGCTTCGCCTATCCCAAGGACACCGGCCGGCGCCAGGTCGAGGAGAAGTACCAGCTCGTTTTCCGCTACGACCGCGTCGGCCGTCTGGTCGACGCGCAGGAATTTCGCGACCTGCGCTTTCCGCTGCAGCAGGTCGATCCGGACATGCTCGCCGAGCTGCTCGGCGAATGCGCCGAAACGGTGGAGATCGACGGCGATGAACTCGTCGTGCGGCATTGCTATGTCGAACGCCGCCTGCGCCCGTTGAATCTGTATGCGCGCGAGGCGCCGCCGGATGCGGCGATGCGCGCCGTGCTCGACTACGGTCAGGCGATCAAGGATCTGGCGCGCAGCAATATTTTTCCGGGCGACCTGCTGCTGAAGAACTTCGGCATCTCGCGCATCGGACGTGCGATCTTCTACGACTACGACGAACTGTGTCTGGTCGAAACCTGCCGCTTCCGCAAGTTGCCGCAGGCGAGCGAAGAGGACGAGACACGGCCGCTGGAGGACTGGCTCAGCGTGCGCGAAAACGATGTGTTTCCCGAGCAGTTCCCGCGTTTTCTCGGCCTGCCGGCGCCGTTGCGCGACGGTCTGCTGCAGGCGCATCCGGAAATCTTCGACGCCGACTGGTGGCAGTCGCTGCAGCGGCGTTTCAGCGCCGGCGATCACGGCGATGTGCCGCCGTATCCGGCATCGGCGCGCCTGCCCGATTGAGACAGCGCGGCGTCGTCGTCGCCCGCCGTGCAACAAAGGGATAGTTGTACACGTGTGCTAATCTCGCCGCCCGTTGACGCGCGCCGCGCGACCCCTGATCGAGGATGCACGCATGAACAAGCTCGCCTGCCTGTTGCCGCTGGCCATCGCGCTGGCTGCCTGCGGATCGAATGATTCCACTCCGCCGAAGGCGGCTGCCACGCGCGCCGCAGCGCCGGCCGATCAGCCGGCGCAGCCGACGCCGCCGCAAAGCGCCAACGACGTGTTCGCCGCGAAGCTCGATCAAGCGCTGGCCGGCAGCTGGCGTTCGGATGCGAACAAGGCGCGCGACGTCTATCGCCATCCGAAGCAGACGCTGGAATTCTTCGGCGTCAAGCCGAATTCCACGCTGATCGAAATCACCCCCGGCGGCGGCTGGTACTCCGAATTGCTGGCGCCGTTGCTGAAGGGCAGCGGCAGCTACATCGCCGCGATCACCACGCCGAAGAAAGCCGATGGCGAAGATGCGCAGGACAAGACCGGCTTGCACGCGAAGTTCGCCGGCGACGCCGCCGAATACAGCGAGGCGAAGATCGTCGAATTCGATCCGAAGGCGCCGTCGTTCGGCACACCGGCTTCGGTCGACACCGTGCTCACGTTCCGCAACGTGCACAACTGGGTGATGGCCGACACCGCGCCGGCGATGTTCAAGGCGTTCTTCGATGTGCTGAAGCCGGGCGGCACGCTCGGTGTCGTCGATCATCGCGCGGCTGCCGGCGCCGATCTGGAGAAGATCAAAAAGACCGGTTACCTGCCGCAGGATTTCGTGATCAAGCTCGCCACCGATGCCGGCTTCAAGCTGGTCGACCAGAGCGAGATCAACGCCAATCCGAAGGACACCAAGGATTATTCCGAAGGTGTCTGGACGCTGCCGCCGACGCTCGCGCTGAAAGATCAGGACAAGGACAAGTACCTCGCGATCGGCGAGTCGGATCGCATGACCCTGAAGTTCGTCAAGCCGGGCGGCGACGAGATCTTCAAGCAGGGTACCGAGAAGCAATAGTCGCGCGCGAGCGCAGACGAGCGCGGTTGATGCCCGCAGCCGCGGGCATGCGCGTCGATGCTGATCCTGCTCAACAAGCCGTTCGGCGTGCTCAGCCAGTTCACCGATCGCAGCCGCCCGCCACGCCGCACGTTGGCGGAATTCGTCGCCGATCCGGACGTCTATGCGGCTGGACGTCTGGACTTCGACAGTGAAGGCCTGCTCCTGCTGACCGATGACGGCGCGCTCGCGCACCGGCTGACCGATCCGCGCCACAAGCTCGCGAAAACCTATCTGGTGCAGGTCGAAGGCACGGTGCAGCCGGCGCAGCTGGATGCATTGCGTCGCGGCGTCACGCTGAAGGACGGTCCGACTCTGCCTGCCGAAGCCGACCTGCTCGACACCGCGCCGGCATGGCTGTGGCCGCGTCAGCCACCGGTGCGTTTTCGCAAGTCGGTCGCCGATGCCTGGCTGCGTCTGGTCATCCGCGAAGGACGCAATCGGCAGGTGCGCCGGATGACCGCCGCGGTCGGATTGCCGACCCTGCGCCTGATCCGGCAGCGCGTCGGCGAGCACGAGCTTGGTACGCTCGCGCCAGGACAGTCGCGCCGGATTTCGAACGATTGAAACGCGCGCTGGAATGACTCTCGCGGTCGAGCAGGATCGCATCGGAAAAAACGATGACCTTCAAGGACCACTTCTCCGCTCACGCCGCCGACTATCGTGATGCACGGCCGCGCTATCCCGATGCATTGTTGGACTGGCTCGCCGCGCAGGCACCGGATCGCGAACTCGCCTGGGATGCCGGTTGCGGCAACGGTCAGGCCAGCGTCGCGCTGGCCGAACGTTTCGCGCGCGTGCATGCCACCGATCCGAGTGCCGAGCAGATCGCAAATGCCGAAGCGCGCGCGAACATCGACTATCGCGTCGAAGCGGCGGAACACAGTTCACTGGCGCCGCGCAGTGCAAGCCTGGTCACCGTGGCGCAGGCGCTGCACTGGTTCGACTTCGCCGCGTTCTACGCGGAGCTGCGACGCGTGTTGAAACCGGGCGGCCTGTTCGCTGCCTGGACTTACTCCGACTGCCGCGTGAGCCCGCCGATCGATGCGTTGAAAGATCGCGTCTACATCGATCTGGTCGGCCCCTATTGGCCGCCCGAGCGAGCGCTCGTCGACGCCGGCTATCGCACCCTCCCGATGCCGTTCGACACCGATGCATCGTTCCGCGACATGCAGGCGCCGCCTTTCGAGATGAAGGCGGAGTGGACGGTCGATCAGTTCCTCGCCTACCTGCGCTCGTGGTCGGCCACGCAGCGCTACATCAAGCAACACAAGGAAGATCCGGTCGCGCGCGTCGAGAATGAATTGCGCGAGCTCTGGGGCGCGGACCGGCAACGCGAGGTGCGCTGGGACTTTCACGTGCGCAGCGCGCGTGGCTGAGGCAGCGCGCCAGACGAAACATCATTTCGATCGGCGACGAAACATCGGCGCAGCCGACCGGCGATAATGCGCTCCCGCGACTTCAGCTCGACCTGCATGTCCGACAGCCAGAACGAGATCCGCGCAAACCACGCCCCATCCACGGCCAACTGGGTGACAGGAGCCGAGCTGACCGCGCTCGGTGCGATCTGGGGCAGCTCGTTCCTGTTCATGCGCGTAGCGGCGGCGGACTTCGGACCGTTCGCCCTGGTCGAGGTGCGCATCGTGCTCGGCGCGCTGATCCTGCTGCCGTTCCTGTGGCAGGCGCGTGCGCGCATCACGCTCGCGCACTGGCGCCGCTTCGCGGTGATCGGGGCGTTGAACTCGGCGATTCCCTTTTCGTTGTTCGCCTGGGGCGCCGAGCGCGCACCCGCTGGCGTCGGCGCGATTGCCAACAGCATGACCGTGCTGTTCACCGCCTTGATCGCTTTTCTGGTGTACGGCGATCGCATCGGCACACGCCGCGCGATCGCCCTGCTGGCCGGTTTCGTCGGCGTCGTCGTCTTGATGAGCGGCAAGACCGATGGCGCATCGGTCGCGCCCGCCGCGCTGGCCGGCACGCTGGCGTCGTTGTCGTACGGCTTTGCGGTGAACTTCACCAAGCGTTGGCTGGCCGATGTGCCGCCGCTCGCCGCGGTGGCCGGCACCCTGAGTTGTGCGGTGGTGATGCTGGCGCCGTTCGCGTTTTTCAGCTGGCCGGTGGTGTCGCCGCCGCTGAAGTCATGGCTCAGCGCCGCTACCCTCGGCGTGCTCTGCACCGGCATTGCGTATGCGCTGTTTTTCCGCCTGATCCAGCGCGTCAGCGCATCGCGTGCATCGACCAACACCTATCTGGTGCCGCTGTTCGGCGTCGCCTGGGCCTGGCTGCTGCTCGGCGAAGCGCCGACCGCGACGATGCTGATCGCGGGCGCGTTGATTCTCGGCAGCGTGATCGTCAGCCAGCGTGAGGCATCGACGCTCAACCGGAACGCTGCGACACGTTGAAGCCGGCAACAGGATTGCAGATCGACATCGGCCCCGAGTTCGCAGCGATTGTCGATCTGCGGTCCGCTAGCGATTCGTCAACTGCAGCTCGATGCGCCGGTTCTTCGCCAACGCTTCCGGCGTCTGCGCGCTGTCGAGCGGCTGGAATTCGCCGAAGCCATTCGCCGACAGTCGATGCGCTGGCAGGCCCTGCACGACCAGGTATTTCACGATCGCCACCGCGCGTGCGCTCGACAGCTCCCAGTTCGACGGAAAGCGCGGCGTATTGATCGGCCGGTTGTCGGTGTGGCCGTCGATGCGCAAGACCCAGTCGATGCTCGAAGGAATTTCGGCCGCGACTTCCTTCACGGTTTCGGCGAGCGCGGCGAGGCGCTCCTGCGCGCTCGCGCCGAGTTCGGCCGAACCGGAATCGAACAGGATGTCGGTCGGCAGCACGAAGCGATCGCCGACGATGCGCACATCGCTGCGATCGCCGAGCGCCTGACGCAGCTTGCCGAAGAATTCCGAACGGTAGCGTTCGAGTTCGCCGACCCGATTGGCGAGCGCGACATTCAACTGCTTGCCGAGATCGGCGATCTTCGCGTCCTTCGATTTTGCATCCTTGTCCGCGATGTCGAGCGCGGCCTGGATCTTCGCGAGCTGCTCGTTCAATGCGGCCAGCTGACGATTGAGCAATTCCACCTGCGCGCTCGCCGCCGAGGTCAGGCTGGTCTGCTTGACCATGTCCTGCTTCGAGGTGTCGAGCTCGGCAGCCAGACTGGCGACCTGCGCTTCCAGTTGCTGTTTCAACGCGCTCAGCGCAGCGATGTCGGCGTTGAGGCGGGCGGCCTCGGTCGTTGCCGCGTCGAGTGCGCTCCTGGCCTGGTCGCGTTCGCTGCTGGCGCTGCCGAGGGTTGCCGCCAATTCCTTCGCGCGCGCATCCAGCGCGAGCTTCTGCTCCTCGCTCAGCGAAAGTGTTCTGGCGAGTTCGGCGACCTTCGAGTTCAAGGCATCCAGCGCACGGTTCTTGCCGGCCAGCGTATCGGTCAGCACGAACTGGCCGATCGCGAACAACAGCAGCACGAAGATCATGACCATGATCAACGAAGTCAGCGCATCGACGAAGCCCGGCCAGATGTCGAACGTGCGGCGTCGCCGCAGCAGGCGGCTCACCGGCGCGGCTCGCGTTCCGCCGTCATCGGCGGCGGCGCCGCGCTGCGGGTGCGCTGGCTTTCCATCGCCGCGGCGATCGTGCGCGAGAGCAGGCGCAATTCGGTACGCAATTCGTCGGAAAACCGCGCATCCGGCTGACCCTGACTCACCAGCTGGCGCAGCACGTTTTTCAGATCGTCCTGCACGCCGGCCGCGGCCTGACGCTCACGGCTGTCGCGACCGAGCAGATCGGTCAGGCGACCGAGCTGCGCGCCGAGTTCGCCCAGCTGCTGGTTCGTGCCGTGACGTTCGCGCTCGTTCTCGACGATCGCGCGCTGCATGCGATCGAGTCCGTCGGCAGTCTGTTCGAGCAGGGCCTGCACATAGGCCGGCACCGACGCATCGCCTTCGAAACTCGAACCCGAAGCGAGCCGGGTCATCCCCGACAGCCACTCCTCGAGTTCGTTGTAGAAGCGGTTCTGCGCGTGACCGGCCTGCAGATCGAGAAAACCGATGATCAGGGAACTGGCCAGCCCGAACAGCGAGGTGGAAAAACTCGTCGACATGCCGCCGAGCGGTTCCTTCAGGTTTTCCTTCAGCGCGCCGAACATCGTCACCGCATCGTTGCCGACATTCAGCGTGCCGATGATGTCGGCCACCGAGCGGATCGTCACGAGCAGACCCCAGAACGTGCCGAGCAGGCCGAGAAAGATCGCCAGGCCGATCAGATAGCGCGACAGATCGCGCGATTCCTCCAGGCGCGACTGCGCGCTGTCGAGGATCGTGCGCATCGACGGCGCCGAGAGCGCGGCGCGACCGCGCTCGCGTCCGTCCAGCATGCGCGCCATCGGTGCGAGCAGACGCGGCTTCCCGGGCGGCTTCTGCTCCGGATTGGAACGGCGGAATGCATCGATCCAGCGCACGTCGCGCGTCAGCACGAACACCTGGCGCAGGTTGACCACGATGCCGGCGACGAGCACGGCGAGAATGACGCCGTTGAAAAATGGATTGGCCGCGAAAATGAGCGCGAGCCGCGGCGCGAGCGCAGCCCCGAGCAGGCCGACCGCAACCAGAAAGGCCGCCATCCAGGGAAGTACGCGTTGCGGATTGCTCATGGGTGGCTCGTCGGGGTAATCATGATGGGATGCATCGGAGCTGCGACTGGTTGCAGGGCCGGTTGGTTCCGATTTTGCGAAACCTCATCGGCGCGGCTTCGCGCGATGCGTCGGGGTTGCGCTCCACGGATCATCCGGCCACGGATGCTTCGGATAGCGCCCCTTCAGTTCTTTCCTCACTTCCGGGTACGTGCGTTCCCAGAAACTGCGCAGGTCCTGCGTCACCTGGATCGGCCGACCACCCGGCGACAGCAGATGCAGCGTGAGGGCGATGCGGCCGTTGCCGATACGCGGCGTATCGGCGAGTCCGAACAGCTCCTGCAATTTGACCGCGAGCACGGGCGGCGTATCCGGTGCATAGGCGATCCGGCGCTCCATTCCGCTCGGCACGCGAATCGCGACCGGCGCCTGGGTGTCGATCGATTGGCGCTGTGCGAAGTCGAGCTGCGCACCGAGCGCATCGGAAAGTTCTGCCGGTTGCAGCGCATCCAGCCGGCGCTTGCCGGCCAGGAACGGCGTGAGCCAGCTGTCCAGGCGCGAGGACAAACCCGCATCGGAAAAATCCGGCAAGCCGAGTTCCGGCGACCAGCCGCGCAAGGCCTGCACGCGCAAGCGCAGTTCGCGCGCGTGGTCGCTCCACGGCAAGCTGTCGAGGCCGAGTTCGCGCACCGCCGCGAGCAGTGCCGGCACGGTGTCTTCATCGCGCGTCGGAACTGCGCGACGTTCGAGTACCAGTGCAGCGAAGCGACGCTCCTCGAAGGCTTCGACGGCGCGCGTGTCGCGGTTCCAGCGCACGCTGCGTTCGCGCACGAAGCGCTCGGGAAAATCCGCCTCGAGTCGATCCGGATCGAATGGCGCCGCCGCGAAAATCAGACTGTCGCGCGCGTCATGGCGCAGATCCACGATCACCAACCACGGCTCGCCATACAGCGCGCTGTCGTCACGCAGGCGCGCGCCGCGGCCGTTGGCGAGCCGGTAGCGACGCGCGTCGTCGGCATCTTGGTGCGCGATGCGATCAGGAAAGGCATGCAGCAGGATATTGCCGGCGCTGGTGGCCGTCGCTGCCGCGAATGCGGGGTTTGAATCGGTGTGGACCGGGTTCGAGTTCGCGCTCGCTCGGACGGCGGGTTCGCGACCGCTGTTGTCCGCGATACCGGAGAGCTGCGCGGCGCGCCGTTGCCACGCGTCCGACGCCTGCGCGATCGCGGCGAGTGCGGCCGAATCCGCGCCGAGTTCGCGCGGCGCGCCGCCACGACGTTCGCGCCACGCCTGCAAGGCCTGCGCACGCAGGCGAAAGTCATCACTGCGTGCGGCCTCGCCGCGCAGCGGATTGCGCGCTTCGACCAGCGCGACCAGATCACACGCGAGCCGGCGTTGCGCCGCCGTCGAGCTCCGCAGCACCGCGGCGGCAAGGCGCGGTTGCGCGCCGAGCGAAAGCATCGCGCGCCCGATGGTCGTGATGCGCCCGGCATCGTCGAACGCATCCAGTGCGCGCAGCAGATCGCGCGCCTGCGCGAGTGCGCCGGACGGCGGCGCGTCGAGCCAGTTCAATGCATCCGAGCCCCACGCGGCCAGCTCCAGCGCCAGTTGCGACAATTCCACTTGTGCAATTTCCGGCATGCGCGCAGGTTCCAGGCGTCGGCTCTGCGGCCACAGCCGATAGCAGGCGCCGGGACCGAGACGGCCGGCGCGTCCGCTGCGTTGATCCGCCGAAGCCTGCGAAATCGCGGTGGTGTCGAGTCGCGTGAAACCGGAGTTCGGATCGAAGCGCGGCTCGCGTGCCAGACCGAGATCGACGACGACGCGCACGCCCGGCAAGGTCAGGCTCGATTCGGCGACGTTCGTCGCGAGCACGATGCGGCGCGTGCCGCGTGCGGCCGGCGCGAGCGCCGCATGTTGTTCGGCGAGCGAGAGTTCGCCATGCAGGGCAACGATGGTTGGTTCTTTCATTCCGACAGCGGCGCCGTCGCCGGAAAGCAGAAGATTCGCCAGCGCGGTGCGTGCCTGCTCGATCTCGCGTCGCCCCGGCAGAAACGCCAGCACGTCACCGTCGTTTTCCGCCAAGGCCTGCTCGATCACCCGGCGCAGATGGAACGGCCAGCCGCGGTCCGGCCACGCTTCGTTCGCGCGCGCAGGGGGATGCGCGATGCGCACCGCGAAGCTGCGTCCTTCGCTGCGGATCTGCGGGGCGTCGAACCAGCGCGCGATGCGCTCGCCGTCGAGGGTCGCCGACATGATGACCAGGCGCAGATCGGGGCGCAGGGTTGCCTGCACGTCGAGCGCGAGCGCGGCGCCGAGGTCGCCGTGCAGATGGCGTTCGTGGAACTCGTCGAACAGGATCGCGCCGACTTCGGCGAGCTCGGGATCGTCCTGAATCATCCGCGTGAGGATGCCCTCGGTGACCACCTCGATGCGCGTCGCCGATGAGACCTTCGACTCGAAACGGATGCGATAGCCGATCGTCGCGCCGACGCTTTCACCGCGCTGCTGCGCCATGAATTCCGTCGCCGCACGCGCGGCGATACGGCGCGGTTCGAGCAGCAGGATCTTGCGTCCGCCGAGCCAGGCCGCATCGAGCAGCGCGGGAGGAACCTGGGTCGTCTTGCCTGCGCCGGGCGGTGCTTCGAGCACGAGGCGAGTCTGCGCAGCCAGTGTCGACACGATGTCGGGCAGCACCGCTGCGATCGGCAGCAGATCCGTCTTCATGCCGGCATCCACCGCGGTGCAGCGCTTCTATGCTTCATGCGAAGTGTTTTACGGTTGCGCCGCCGATGGTACTGGCGATCGCGCACCATCCAAAACAACGATCCCGCCACGCGGGCGGGATCGTCGAACGACTTCGGGACAACGTTATTCGCAGGCGAACCCGTTGATGTCGGAGAGGCGCTTCCACTGGCGTGATCCGCTACCCGCGGGACCACCCACGACGACGGCGTCGTCGGTCTGGCCGGTGTAGTCGAAATCAATCTCGCGGCAGCTCGGGAAACTGATCGACATCGTGCCCCAGTCATGACCGTCCGCGCCCGCGCCGAAATCGCCGGCAAAACCGCCACCCGTGTAATAGTAAACCGGCATGTTGGCCAGGCTCGTTCCACCCGCCGGCACGACACCCTGTCCGATCAGCCAGAACGGCAGGCCGAGCGCATCGTAGGTGTACCACGAGGCAAATACCGTGTTCGTGCTGTTGCCATTGTCGAACACTTCCAGCAACAGGCCCTCGCCCGAATGCGCCGGGTCGTAGTAGGCGCTGGTCAGGTAGCCGTCGATCGGGAGCGGGTTGAAAGCGTCGGGGTAGGTGTTCGGCGTAGGATCATAGAGTGGCACACTGATATCCACCGATGGCGCGTAACCTGGGGCTTGCGGGTCCTCGCGCAGGATGAAGGCATCGCTGAAGGTGTAGTAGGCCGAGCCCGAGTAGGGATAGTTCTCGAGCACGTATGTGGTGCTGTCCACGATCGGCGTACCGATCAGCGTTTCCGAGATGGACGTATTCGGCTCGATCGCTGCGCGCAATCGCGTTGCTGCATCCTTGTCGAAGGTCCACGTACCCTGTTGCACGTTCATTTTCGGAAAGAACGGAAACTTGTTGACGTTGCCTTCCACGGTTGCGTCACGCTGGATGCGCATTAGCGTGAGCGCGTTATATGCGCCGGTGGGATTGTAGTCCGTCGGCAAACCGCTGCTGCTGCAGGCGATGCGCCAGATCGTCAGCTGCACGTTTTCGGTCATCTGCTGAAGCACGCCGGAGGTGTAGTCGTAGCCGTACAGGGCGATACGCTGACTGATCTGCGGGTCGCCGCTTGGCGCGGTCGGCAGCGGATCGGATGCGCAGCTCGGCGGGTAGGCACGGAACGCGTTCGTATGCGTCGGAGCCGGATAGTGCGGATCCTGCGTGGCAGTCGCGGCCTTTGCTTTTGCATCAGCGCCAGCGAACGCGCGCGCTGGCGCCGCAGCACGTGCGCCGCGGACACCGAGTTGCAACCCCTGCGCTGCAGTCATATCCGGTGTCGAGGCGACATTCGCGTCGCCGGCGAACACAGAGGAAGCGGCGACGCTGGCAGCGAGCGCCAGCACCAAGCGAATCTGTTTGTTCATCAGGTGTATCCCCATCGATCAAGTTGTGGTGGGAAGCATGGTCGGAACGCCGTTAAGTTGCAGTGAACCGGCCTGTACAGTGGAAGCGCGGACTCCGCATAATCGCGCGTTTCGTCTCCGCGATGAAGTGCCATTGCGCATGCAGCTGATCGACATCGGCGCCAACCTCACGCATGAATCCTTTCGCGCCGACTTCGATGCGGTGCTGCAACGCGCGCGTGCGCATTCGGTTGACCGCATCGTCGTGACCGGCGCGAGTGCCGGCGGCAGCCGTGCGGCGCAGGCGCTGGCACGCCAGCATCCGGACTTCCTGCATGCGACCGCGGGGGTGCATCCGCATCACGCGCACGAATACGACGATGCAACAGACGCGCTGCTGCGCGAACTCGTCGCAAGCGTCGAAGTGAAGGCGGTCGGTGAAACCGGACTCGACTATTTTCGCAACTACTCGCCGCACGCCGCGCAAATCGATGCGTTCGAGCGCCAGCTCGCGATCGCGATCGACTGCGGCAAGCCCCTGTTCCTGCATCAGCGCGATGCGCACGCGGATTTCATCGCGTGTCTGGACCAGGTCAAGGGCAGGATCGGTCGCGCGGTGGTGCATTGCTTCACCGGCGAGCGCGATGAACTCATCGCGTATCTCGATCGCGGATTCCACATCGGCATCACCGGCTGGATCTGCGACGAGCGGCGCGGGCAGCATCTGCGTGAGCTGGTGCGCCTGATTCCGGCCGACAGGCTGATGATCGAAACGGACGCGCCCTATCTGCTGCCGCGCGACATCAAACCGAAGCCCTCGCATCGGCGCAACGAGCCGATGTATCTGGACCATGTGTGTGCGGCGGTTGCGCTGGCGCGGGGAGAGGATGTCGAAGTGACGGCCGCGCTGACGAGTGCGAATGCGCGTTCGTTCTTCGATCTGTGATCCGGCATCCCGGTCTTTCCGCCGGGATCGAAGTCGCTTCGAAAGGTTGAGGAGGCCGGTGTCACGCGGGAGCAGAATTCATCGGTGAATACGCCGCAGACGTCGCAACGCTTTTCCCTTGCACGTCAGCCGAAACCCTCTCCCGCAGGAGAGGGCTTGCCCCGGCACACCTGATCGGCGTCGACCTCAGGCGCTGTCGACCAGCACGATCTCGGCGTCCGCGAGCGCGGTCAGCTTGATCGCTGCGACATCGCGAATCGCTGCACCATCGCGCGTTTCGATCCGCGTGCCGTTCAAATCGACCACGCCGGCCGCGGGAACCAGATACGCGTGGCGGCCCTCGTCGAGCGCGTACTCGATGCTTTCGCCGGCCTTCAAGGTTGCGCCGAGCACGCGTGCATCGGCGCGGATCGGCAGCGCGTCGCCGTCGCCATCGCGGCCGCTGGCGAGGACCACGAAGCGGCCGGATCGATCATCCTTCGGGAACGGTCGCGCGCCCCAGGCGGGCGTGCCGCCGCGGGCGTCCGGAAGAATCCAGATCTGGAAAATCCGCGTCGTTTCGTTTTCGGCGTTGTATTCGGCGTGGCGGATGCCGCTGCCTGCGCTCATCACCTGCACGTCGCCGGCCTCGGTGCGGCCCTGGTTGCCGAGGCTGTCCTGATGCGTGATCGCGCCGCTGCGCACGTAGGTGATGATTTCCATGTCCGCGTGCGGATGCGGCGGGAAGCCGCTGCCGGCAGCGATCTCGTCGTCGTTCCACACGCGCAGGTTGCCCCAGCCCATGCGCTGCGGATCGCCGTAGCTGGCGAACGAGAAATGGTGCTTCGCCTTCAGCCAGCCGTGGTCGGCGCCGCCGAGTTCGTCGAAAGGTCTGCGTTCGATCATGGTGCTGTTCTCCGATGCCGCGATGGCGGGCGTGAGCGCGCAAGTTGGGGCCGCGAACACCCGCGTGCCAGAGCACGCATCGCGAACGCAGCGTTCACCGCGCAGCGCGGCGAGCGCCGCTCAGGGCGATTTCGCGGCGGCGTCGAAACTTCCGGCCGCACCGGCGAACACGACCGGGCTGGCGTAGCCGTCGGCGGACACGGCGCTGACGCCGAAGAACGCATCGTCGACGACGATGTCCTTCAACGTGACCTTGGTGGCGTCGCCGACCCAGCGGCTCTGCTGCCACTGCGGCGCCAGGGTGTCGCGCCACCACACGCGATAGCCCGCAGCGCCGGCGACCGCTTGCCAGTGGATCGTGGTGTCGGACGACACCGCGCCATCGATGTCGACGCCTGCAGGCGGTGCAGGCGCCGCCGCCAGCGAAGCGAGGCCGAGACTGTTCAAGCGCGTCACCTGCGCCAGGTACGGAAAATCCACGCCGTCGATGGTGTCGCCGAACCGGGTTCCGTTCTCGCTGCGCAAATCCTGGTGCTGGCGCGTGTAGTTCTCGTGCGCCTCGGTCACGCGCACCGCCGGATAGCCGGCTTCGAGAAACGGCACCTGGTCGCCGCCGCGACCGTAGCGGTCGGTGCGATACACCATGCGCACATGGAAGTTGGTGAGGTAACTTTCTGCCAGCTCCGCCAGATGACGCGCGACGTTGCGCGAAGGCGAGTCGACTTCGCCGCCGTGATAGCGCCGGTATTTCGCCTGTTCCAGCGTTTCGCCGCTCTTGGTGCCTTCGGAGAATACGCGCACGATCGTATTGTCGACCACGCCGTCCTGGCCGTGCGTGTTGCCGACGATGTCGTTGTTGAGATCGGCTTCGACCTTCCAGCCGTGTTCGCCGGCATAGGCCGCGAGCAGCTTGCCGCCGAACAGGCCCTGTTCCTCGCCCTGCAGCACGCCGTAGACGATCGTTGCGGCGAATGTGTGCCTGGACAAGACGCGCGCCGCTTCGATCACCGCGGCCGAACCGGAGCCGTCGTCATTCGCGCCCGGCGCATCGCTCTTCGCATTCATCACATCGGTGACGCGCGAATCGAGGTGCCCGGTGATGATCAGCACGCGATCCGGATCCGAGGTGCCGCGCTGGATCGCGACCACGTCGACGATCTCGGTCGGCTGCGGAATGCGTTTGCCGTCAGCCACGGTCTGCGATGGCGTCTCAATCTGCAGGCAGCCGCCGCAATCCTTCGAGAACGTCTCGAAGCGCGACTGCACCCAGCGCCGCGCCGCGCCGATGCCGCGCGTCTTCGACTGAGTGTCCGACAAGGTGTGCCGGGTGCCGAAGCCGACCAGCTTCTCGATCGTCGCGTGCAGTTCGTCGGCACTGACTTCGCCGGCGATCTGGTGCAACAGCGCGAGGTCTTGCGGTGGCGCTGCGGCCGCCGCCGCGGCGGTGCGGATCGTCAGGGCAAGCAGGGCGAGCAGACAGGGTGTGCGCATCGAAACTCCAGGGCTACTCGGGAAGATGTCGTCGTCCAGTCGAAGGTCGGAACCCGGCGCGTTCGCTCGTGTGCGCGTTCCTCACGAACGCAAACCGATCCCGCGATCGAGCAGGTACAACCCGAGCGCCGCCAGCACGACCGCGAACCCGAGCATCACCGAATAGGCGACCAGCATCGATACGTCGCTGATGCCGAGCAGGCCGTAGCGGAACGCATTGACCATGTAGAGGATCGGATTGGCGTGGCTGATTTCCTTCCACGGACTGCCGAGCTGGTTGACCGAATAAAACACGCCGCCGAGATAGGTCAACGGCGCCAGCACGAAGGTCGGCACCAGCGCGATATCGTCGAATTTCTTCGCATACACCGCGTTGGCGAAACCGGCGAGCGAGAACACGATCGAGGTCAGCAGCACGGTCGAAAGCGTGATCAGCGGGTGGTACAGATGGATGCGCGTGAAGAACAGCGAAATGATCAGCACGATCAGCGCGACCAGCAGACCGCGCAGCACCGCGCCGCTGACGTAACCGGCCAGGATCACCCAGCTCGGCATCGGCGATGCGAGCATCTCCTCGACGTGGCGACCGAACTTGGCGCCGAAGAACGAGGACGAAATATTGCCGTAGCTGTTGGTGATCACCGCCATCATGATCAGGCCGGGCACGATGTAGTCGATGTAGCCGATGCCGGGCACGATCTCGCCGATGCGGCTGCCGACCATGCGTCCGAAGATCACGAAATACAGGGTCATCGTGATCGCCGATGGCAGCAGGGTCTGCATCCAGATGCGCAGGATGCGCGTGATCTCGCGCCGCGTGATGGTGGTGAAGGCGATGAGGTTGGCGTTGCCGATCGTGCTCATGCGTGTGCGCCTGCGTTCGCGCAATGCCTTTCCGTCGCGCTCGAGGTGTTCATGCCGCCTCCTTGCCGTTCTCGACCAGACGCACGAACAGTTCCTCCAGCCGGTTCGCCTTGTTGCGCATCGAGCGTACGGTGATGCCGTGTGCGCTGAGCGCGGCGAACAGCGAATTGAGATCGTGGTCGCGCGACATCTCCGCCTCCAGCGTCACCTCGTCGATGCGGCTGAGCTTCACGTCGGCGACGCTCGGCGGCGTCGCGCACGGCTGCACCAGATCGAGCACGAAGGTCTCGACGTCGAGCTTGCCGAGCAGCTGCTTCATCGAGGTGTTCTCGATGATGCGGCCGCGATCGATGATCGCGATGTTGCGGCACAGCTGTTCGGCTTCCTCGAGGTAATGCGTGGTCAGGATCACCGTGGTGCCGGCCGCATTGATGCCGCTGATGAACTTCCACATCGAGCGGCGGATCTCGATGTCGACGCCGGCAGTCGGCTCGTCGAGGATCAGCAGTTTCGGCTCGCTCATCATCGCGCGCGCGATCATCAGACGTCGCTTCATGCCGCCGGACATCGCACGCGCCGGCTCGAACGCCTTGTCCCACAGCACCAGCTGCTTCAGGTATTTCTCGGCACGCTCGCAGGCGATGCTGCGCGGGATGCCGTAGAAGCCGGCCTGCGCGACACAGATGTCGAACGGCTTCTCGAACATGTTGAAGTTGAGTTCCTGCGGTACCAGACCGATCATGCGCATCGCCGCGTTGCGCTGGGTGCGCACCGAGATGCCGAACACGCGCGCGTCGCCGCCGGTCGCGTTGACCAGGGACGAGAGGATACCGATCAGGGTCGACTTGCCGGCGCCGTTCGGGCCGAGCAGGGCGAAGAAATCGCCGGGTTGCACGGTCAGCGAAATGCCTTTCAGCGCTTCGACACCGTTCGCATAGGTCTTCTTGAGCTCGATCACATCGAGCGCGGGGACATTCGTCATGGAGTGGGCAGGCATCGGCGACCGGCTGGATCGTCGCAGCCTGCTAGTATACCGGGCTGGCCGGCGCGCGATCTGCGTGCCATTCGTAGTCGTTCGTGGCGTTGTGCGGAATTCACGCGATACCGCACGTCGCCATCCGCGAACGACGGCGTCGGCGGTTCGTTGCCCCGGATCTTCCGGGCAGGCGGCCGCCGCGCTTGGGCAACCGAACTGACGATCGATGGACCATTTCCAGCTCCGCCTTGCCGCGAGCCACATGCTCGCTCCCTCCGTGCGCCACCTGGCGTTCGAGCGCGCCGACGGCGCCGCGTTCGCCTTCGTGCCGGGGCAGTTCCTGCAGGTGCATTTCCACTATGCCGACGGCAAGCCGACCAAGCGCAGCTACTCGGTCGCGACGGTCGGCAACGGCGACGGCCTTCCGGTGCAGCGCATCGAGATCGCAGTGTCCTATGTCGACGGCGGCGCCGCGACCGAACTGCTCTCGCAGCTGGATGAAGGCGGCACCATCGAGGCCAGCGGCCCGTACGGTCGTTTCTGCCTGATGGACGCGGACACCAACCGGCGCTACCTGTTCGTCGCGACCGGCACCGGGGTCACGCCGTATCGCGCGATGCTGCCGCAGATACGTGCGTTGAGCGCGTCGCGCGGCTGCACGTTCGCCCTCGTCTACGGCGCGCGCAACGAGTCGGAGCTGCTCTACGGCGACGAGTTCGAAGCGTTCGCGCGCGAGGTGCCGGGTTTCTCGTTCCATCCCTGTTTCAGCCGCATGCCGCGCGCGGTGCCACGCCCGCACGACCGCAACGGCCGCGCCCAGGTCGCGCTCGGCGAGCTCGGGCCGAATGCCGAACACGACATCGCTTATCTGTGCGGAAATCCGAACATGGTCGACGAAGCCTTCGCGATGTTGAAGGAAGCCGGCCTGCCGGTGCCGCATATCCGGCGCGAAAAATACGTGTCGTCGCGCTAGCCGGCACGCACAACATCGTTTCGTCACCGCGGCGAACGCCGCGGCTTGCCGCGTGTCGCGCTTCGCCGATCATCTGCGCTTGAGATCCGGCAAACCCGGGCGGTCTGATATGTCACACACGGCTCGGCCATCCAGCCGTCCATACGTCTGATCATTCAACGCCGTCGCGATTCGCACGGCAAACGCTTGACATACCCTTCGCGACTCGTTTAGGGTCGGGTCATGTCGCATCGCAGCAGCCGCCGTTCGACCCCTTTCCGCCGCATCTGTGGCGGTGTCGGTCGCTCGCTCGTGCTGCGCGGAAACCTGCTTCTTGTACTCGTACTCCTCATTACCAGCGGAGGTGCGGGTTAAGGCACGTTTCCAGGCAAAGCCAGCCAGGATTCCCCAAAAACCCCGCACCTGGAAACGGATGCGGGGTTTTTTATTGGCCTGGTTTGCGTCGCGGCGCGCGATCGCTGCGGCCTGGTGAGCACCGAGGTTTCCGCAAGCCCCGGCTTCGAAGAATCCACCAGCGGTCCTCCGTGGCCGCGCTTCTCAAAGCGAAAAGAGAAAGGCCATGAATCGTCAGGATGCCACCACCGACAGCGAAGGCGATGCCGCGTCGCGTCGCGTATTGATCTTCGACACCACCCTGCGCGACGGCGAGCAGGCGCCGGGTTTCTCGATGAGCCGCGCGCAGAAGCTGCGCATCGCGCATGCGCTGGCCGACCTCGGCGTCGACATCATCGAAGCCGGTTTTCCGGTCGCCTCGGATGGCGATTTCGAGTCGGTGCGCGCGATCGGCGCGGAAATCCGCCATGCGCGCATCTGCGGCCTCGCGCGGGCACAGGCACGCGACGTCGAAGCGGTCGCGCGTGCGCTCGAAGCCGCCGCGCGGCCGCGCATCCACATCTTTCTCGCGACCAGTCCGCTGCACCGCGAACACAAGCTCGCGATGAGCAGGCAACAAGTGATCGACACCGCCGGCAGCGCGATCCGGCGCGCACGTGAGCTGTGCGAGGATGTCGAATTCTCCGCAGAAGACGCGATCCGTACCGAGCCGGACTATCTCGCCGAAGTCTTCAGCGCGGCGATCGATGCCGGCGCGCGAACCTTGAACGTGCCCGACACGGTCGGCTACACGACCCCGGCGGAAATGCACGAGCGCATCACCTACCTGCGTGCGCATATCCGCGGTGTCGAACAGGCGGTGTTGTCGGTGCATTGCCATGACGACCTCGGCATGGCGGTCGCGAACAGTCTGGCCGCGATCTCGGCCGGCGCCGGGCAGGCCGAATGCACCCTGCTCGGTATCGGTGAACGCGCCGGCAATGCCTCGCTGGAAGAAATCGTGATGGCGCTGCATACGCGCAGCGATCTGTTCCATGCGCACACCGGCATCCGCACCGAACGCCTGCATCCGATCGCGCGTCTGCTCGCCAACGTGGTCGGCGCGACGATTCCGCGCAACAAGGCGATCGTCGGCGACAACGCGTTCGCGCACGAATCGGGAATCCACCAGCACGGCGTGCTGAAGCATCGCGCGACCTACGAGATCATGCGTCCGGAAGATGTCGGCTGCGCGCGCAGTTCGCTCGTGCTCGGCAAGCATTCGGGCCGGCATGCGCTGCGCGAGCGTCTGCTCGCGCTCGGCCACAGCCTCGACGAGGCCGATCTGGACGACCTCTTCGTCCGCTTCAAGACCCTCTGCGACAAGAAGAAGGAAGTGCGCGACAGCGATCTGGAAGCGCTCGCGGTCGGCCGCGATCCGGACGCGGCCGGACCCTGGCATTTCACCCATCTGCATGCGAACAGCCATCTCGGCGGCAGCGCCTCGGCCAGCGTGAAACTGCGTCACGACGACGAGCGCGAGGTCGGCGGCGAAGCGATCGGCGACGGTCCGGTCGACGCTATGCTGCGCGCGGTCGGCAACGCGATCGGGCACGAGCTGTCGATCGACTCGTTCCAGATCCGCGCGCTCGGCGAAGGCAGCGATGCGCAGGGCCAGGCTGCGGTGTCGATCACGCATGAGGGCCGCGAGCTGCGCGGCGCCGCCGTCTCCACCGACATCATCGAGGCGGCCGCGCTGGCCGTGCTCGAAATCGTCAATCGCATCGAACACGCCACCGTCCGCAACGCGCCGCCCGCGCGCGCCGCCGCAGCCCTGTGAGGAAAGCATCGTCATGAGCTACGCACCCTTGATCTGGCACAACGGCCGCATGCAACCCTGGGCCGAGGCGACCGTGCATGTCAGCGCGCACGCCCTGCATTACGGCTCCTCCGTGTTCGAAGGCGAGCGCGTCTACGCGACGCCGCACGGTCCGTGCTATTTCCGCCTCGAAGACCACACGCGGCGCCTGTTCGAATCCGCACGCATCTACGAGATCGAGATCGGCTACAGCGAGGACCAGATCAACCAGGCCTGCCTCGACCTGATCCGCGCCAATGACATGGCCTCGGCGTATGTGCGGCCGATCGTGTTCCGCGGCGCCGGTTCGCTCGGCGTGCTGCCGGCCGAGAGTTCGCCGGTCGACGTGTCGATCATGGCGCTCAACTGGGGCGCCTATCACGGCGATGCACGTGAACTCGGCGCCGATGTGTGCGTGTCGTCGTGGAGCCGGCCGGCACCGAACACGCTGCCTACCTGGGCGAAGGCGGGCGGCAATTATCTGTCCAGCCAGCTCGTCGCGTTCGAGGCACGTCGCGGCGGCTACGCCGAAGGCATCGCGCTCGGCTACAACGGCCTGCTCAGTGAAGGCGCCGGCGAGAATCTTTTCATTTTCAAGAAAGGCAAATTGCTCACGCCGCCGACCAGCGCCGGCATTCTCGCCGGCATCACGCGCGACAGCGTGATCGCGCTCGCCGGCGATCTCGGCGTGGCGGTCGAGGAACGCGACCTGCCGCGCGAGGCACTGTATTCGGCCGACGAAGTCTTCATGACCGGCACCGCGGCCGAGATCACGCCGATCCGCTCGGTCGATCGCAAGGCGGTCGCGAACGGCAAGCCTGGACCGATCACGCGCGCGCTGCAGGACGCATTCTTCGGCCTCTTCGAAGGTCGCACGCCGGACCGCCGCGGCTGGCTGACGCCGGTGGATGCCTTGCAGGAGCGAGCCGCAGCATGAGCGCGCGCACGCTGTTCGAAAAGATCTGGGACGCTCACATCGTTGCGCCGGAATCGGCCGCAGCACCGGCGGTTCTGTATGTCGATCTGCATCTTGTGCACGAAGTCACCTCGCCGCAGGCATTCGCCGAACTGCGCGCGCGCGGGCTGAAGCTGCGCTGCCCCGAGCGCATCGTCGCGACGCTCGATCATTCCACCCCGACCTTGCCGGCCGATGCATCCGGCCAGCGCCCGTATACCAGCGTCGAGGCCGCGCAGCAGGTCGCGATGCTCGAAAGCAATGCGCGCGAATTCGGCGTCGAGCTGTACGGCTGGGGCAGTGCGCACCGCGGCATCGTGCACGTGATCGGACCGGAGATCGGCGCGACCCAGCCGGGCATGACGATCGTCTGCGGCGACAGCCACACCTCGACCCACGGCGCGTTCGGCGCGCTCGCATTCGGCATCGGCACCACCGAAGTGAGCCATGTGCTGGCGACGCAGTGCCTGCTGCAGAGCCGGCCGAAGACGCTGGCGATCCACGTCGAAGGCAAGCTCGGCCGAGGCGTCGGCGCCAAGGACCTGATCCTGCACATCATCGGCAGGATCGGCGTCAACGGCGGCACCGGCCACGTGATCGAATATCGCGGCAGCACGATCGAGGCGCTGTCGATGGAAGAGCGCATGACCGTATGCAACATGTCGATCGAAGCCGGCGCGCGCGCCGGCTTGATCGCCGCCGACGACACCACCTTCGCCTGGCTCGCGGGACGCCCGCGTGCGCCGCAGGGCGCGGCCTGGGACGCGGCAGTGACGCGCTGGCGCGAGCTGCGCAGCGACGAGGGGGCGCGCTACGACAGCGAAATCCACATCGACGCCGCAGCGGTGAAACCCTCGATCACCTACGGCACGCATCCCGGCATGGTGATCGAACTCGACGGCGCGGTGCCGAAGGCGGCGAACGCGCAGGAACGCCGCGCGCTCGACTACATGAAGCTCGAAGCCGGCGCCGCGCTCGCCGGCACGCCGGTCGACATCGTCTTCGTCGGCAGTTGTACGAACTCGCGTCTGCCCGATCTGCGTGCCGCGGCGAACCTGCTGCGTGGACGCACGATCGCGCCGGGCTTGCGCATGCTGGTGGTGCCGGGCTCCGAGCAGATCAAGCTCGACGCCGAACGCGAAGGCCTGCACGAGGTGTTTCGCGCCGCCGGCGCCGAGTGGCGCGAACCGGGCTGCTCGATGTGCCTCGGCATGAATGGCGATATCGGCAAGCCGGGACAGCTGATCGTCAGCACCAGCAATCGCAATTTCGAGGGACGCCAGGGGCCGGGCGTGCGCACGATCCTCGCAAGTCCGCTGGTCGCCGCGGCGACGGCGATCGCGGGATCCATCGCCGACCCACGCGACTACCTGCAATCGGAGGCCGCGTGAATTTGCCTGCGCGATACCGGCGAACGCCGCAGGCCCGTCGCTCGCCTTCTCGCGCAGATGCGCGGGTTCGCGACGTTCACCGGAATGACGACATCCATCGGGAGCACTCATGCAGCCGCTGAAACAAATCCGCTCGCGCACCGTCGTTCTGCCGTTCGAGAACATCGACACCGACCGCATCATCCCGGCGCGCTTTCTCACCACCACCGAGCGCAGCGGTCTCGGTCGCGTGCTGTTCAACGACTGGCGTTATCGCGAAGACGGCAGCGCCAATCCGGATTTCATCTTGAATCGCCCCGAATCGAGCGGCGCCGAAATTCTCGTCGCCGGTCGCAACTTCGGTTGCGGCTCGTCGCGCGAACACGCGCCGTGGGCCCTCGCCGACTACGGCATCCGAGCGGTGCTCTCGTCCGAGATCGCCGACATCTTCCGCAGCAACGCCTTGAAGAACGGCGTTCTCGCCGTGGTGCTGGCGGAAGGCGAACACCGCTACCTGCTCGAACATCCCGGCATCGAGCTGGTGATCGACATCGCCGGCGGTTTCATCGAACTGCCCGATGGCGGCCGTTTCACCTTCGCGCTGGATGCGTTCGCACGAACCTGCTTGCTGGAAGGCGTCGACCAGCTCGGTTTCCTGCTCAAGCATGCGGATGCGATCGACGCATTCGAACGCCAGCGTGAGGCGGCATGAGCGCAACCTTTCCCTTTCGCTGCGGGACGAACAACCTCGAACGCGGAGGCTGACGCAGAGCCTTCACCTTGTTGCTCGCACGTCCATCGCAACGCTCTTCCTCATCCGCCCTCCGGGACCGTCAGCCGCTCGAAGCGGCTTCGACCCCGGAAGAAGAAAGAAAAAAACGAGACAACCCATGAAAGCAACGATTGCAGTTCTTCCCGGCGACGGGATCGGTCCCGAAGTCACCGCCGCGGCCATCGCGGTATTGCAGGATATCGCGCAGCGACACGGCCACGACTTCGCCTTCGCCGAGCATCTGATCGGCGGCATTGCGATCGACACGCGCGGCGAGCCCTTGCCGCCGGCAACGCTGGCCGCGTGCCAGGCCGCCGATGCGGTTCTGCTCGGCGCCGTCGGCGGACCGAAGTGGTCGGATCCGAAAGCGAAGCAGCGGCCCGAGCAGGGCCTGCTCGCATTGCGTGCCGGTCTCGGCGTGTTCGCGAACCTGCGTCCGGTCAATGTACATCCGCGGCTGGCCGGGCTGTCGCCGTTGAAGAACGAGAAACTCGCCGGCGTCGATGTGCTGTTCGTGCGCGAGCTCACCGGCGGAGCGTATTTCGGGGCGAAGACGCGCACGGCCGATACGGCGACCGACGAAACCCGCTACAGCGTGGTTGAAATCGATCGCGTCGCGCGGCGTGCCTTCGAACTCGCGCGCGATCGCCGCAAGCAGGTGACCTCGGTCGACAAGGCGAACGTGCTGGAGACCTCGCGGCTGTGGCGCGAGACCGTCACGCGCGTCGCTGCAGACTATCCGGACATCAAGCTCGAACATCAGCTGGTCGATTCGATGGCGATGCTGCTGCTGACGCGACCGTCGGCCTACGACGTCGTCGTCACCGAGAATCTGTTCGGCGACATCCTCACCGACGAAGCCGCCGCGCTGGCCGGATCGCTCGGGCTGTTGCCGTCCGCTTCGCTCGGTGCGGGACGCGTCGGCCTGTACGAACCGATCCACGGTTCGGCCCCGGATATCGCAGGCAAAGGACTCGCCAATCCGCTGGGCGCGATTCTCAGCGCGGCGCTGTTGCTGCGTCATTCGCTTGGCCTCGAAGCCGGCGCTGCCGCCATCGAAGCCGCCGTCGAGAGCGTGCTCGCAACCGGCGAACTCACGCGCGATCTCGGCGGTGAGGCGAGCACGCACGAAGTCACCGACGCGGTGCGTGCCGCGCTGGTGGCGCAGCAGCGAGCCGCAGCATGAATTCTGCGAAGACGATCGCCGCGACGGTCGAAGCGCCGATGCGCAGCGACGCGATCAAGACCGGACCTGACCGCGCGCCGGCACGCGCGATGCTGTATGCGACCGGCCTCGGCGAAGCGGAGGTTCGCCGCCCGCTGGTCGCCGTGGTTCACACCTGGTCGAACATCTCGCCGTGCAATCTCAATCTGCGCGATCTCGCCGCGGCCGCCAGCGAGGGTATCCGTGCGGCCGGCGGCACGCCGATCGAATTCAACACGATCGCGGTCACCGACGGCATCGCCATGGGCACCTCGGGCATGCGTGCCTCGCTGGTCAGCCGCGAGGTGATCACCGATTCGATCGAGCTCGCCGTCGACGGCCACTGCCTCGATGCGATGGTCGTGCTGTGCGGCTGCGACAAGACCATTCCCGCCGCGGCGATGGCGCTCGCGCGGCTCGATATTACCGGTGTCGCCCTGTACGGCGGCAGCATCGCGCATGGACGTCTGGACGGCCATCCGATCACGATCCAGCAAGTGTTCGAAGCGGTCGGCGCGCACGGCGCCGGCAAGATCGACGATGCGCGGCTGTGCACGATCGAGCAGAAAGCCTGTCCTGGCGCCGGCGCCTGCGGCGGGCAATTCACCGCGAATACGATGGCGATGGTGCTGACTGCGCTCGGCCTGAGTCCGCTCGGACTGAACGATGTCGCGGCGACCGATCCGGCCAAGCTCGATGCGGCGCGCCAGTGCGGCACCCTGGTCATGGATGCGCTGCGTGCGGGGCGCAAGCCGAGCGACATCCTGTCGCCGACCGCGTTTCGCAACGCCGCGCGCATCGTCGCCGCCACCGCAGGATCGACCAATGCCGTGCTGCATCTGCTCGCCATCGCGAACGAGGCCGGCGTCGCGCTGACGCTGGAAGATTTCGAGGTGGCCTCGGTCGCGACACCGGTCATCGCCGATCTGATGCCGGGTGGCCGCTACACCGCGATCGAGATGACCGAGGCCGGCGGACTCGCGCAAGTCGCGCGCCAGCTGCGTGCAGCCGGCTTGATCGACGACGCGCCGACGATTACGGGGCGCAGTCTGTTCGCCGAACTCGATGCGGCAGCGCCGGCGCCGTCGGGACAGCAAGTCATCGTGCCGGTGAAGAATGCATTCAAGCCGCGCGGCGGCTATTCCATCCTGTACGGCAATCTCGCGACGGAAGGCTGCATTCTGAAACTCGCCGGCAAGGGACGCCTGCATTTCGAGGGCCGCGCGCGCGTGTTCGAAAGCGAAGAGGACACCTTCAAGGCGGTGCAGGCCGGCGTGATCGAAGCCGGCGACGTGATCGTGATCCGCAATGAAGGCCCGGTCGGCGGCCCCGGCATGCGCGAGATGCTCAGCGTGACCGCGGCCCTGGTCGGTCGCGGACTCGGCGACGACGTCGCGCTGATGACCGACGGGCGTTTCAGCGGCGCCACGCACGGTTTCATGGTCGGACACGTCGCGCCGGAAGCGGCACACGGCGGCGCCATTGCGTTGCTGCGCGACGGCGACCGCATCGTCATCGATGCGACGCGGCGCGTGCTCGAAACCGATGCCGATCTGGAGGCGCGTCGGCGCGACTGGGTGGCGCGCGCGCCGAAGGTCACGCGCGGCGTGCTCGCGAAATATGCGCGGCTGGTCGGTTCGGCCGCGAAGGGGGCGATCACCAGCGCTTGATGGTGCGTGCGGTGTTTTCGCATCGCGCTCGAAGCCGGCTGCGATTGGCCGAGCAAGGCGAGATGCGCGGGACGCTGCACGATGAATGCTCGAGTGGATCGCGGCGCAGGCCGCTCACTTGTCTGATGGCACCCGCTCCCGAAACGAGCGGGGTTGAGATTTGAAGAAATCACACGTGCAATCTTTGGAGAATTCCATGTCGGACACCGCAACCACACAAGCCCTGCAAAACTCCCGCATCGCGATCCTCGGCTACGGCAGTCAGGGGCGCGCGCATGCACTCAACCTGCGCGACTCCGGCCTCGACGTCGTCGTCGGTTTGCGTCCCGGCGGCCCGACGACGGCGAAGGCGACGGCGGACGGCTTCGCCGTCGCGACGCCCGAAGACGCGGTGCGCGGCGCCGATCTCGTCGCGGTGCTGACCCCCGACATGGTGCAGCCGAAGCTTTACGAAGACGTCATCGCGCCGAACATCCAGCCCGGCGCGGCATTGCTGTTCGCGCACGGTTTCAACGTGCACTTCAAGACGATCGCGCCGCGCAACGACATCGACGTGATCCTGGTCGCGCCGAAAGGCCCGGGCGCCCTCGTGCGTACCGAGTACGAGATCGGCCGCGGCGTGCCGTGCCTGTATGCGGTCTACCAGGACAGTACGAAGAAGGCGAAGGATCGTGCGATCGCGTACGCGGCGGGCCTCGGTGGCGCGCGCGCGCTGCTGATCGAAACCGACTTCAAGGAAGAAACCGAAACCGACCTGTTCGGCGAGCAGGCGGTGCTCTGCGGCGGTGCGAGCGAGCTGGTCATCAAGGGATTCGAGACCCTGGTCGAGGCCGGTTACCGCCCGGAGATCGCGTACTACGAAGTGCTGCACGAGTTGAAACTCATCGTCGACCTGCTCTACCAGGGCGGCATCACCAAGATGCTGACCTTCATCTCCGAGACGGCGCAGTACGGCGACTACGTCAGCGGTCCGCGCATCGTCGATGCGGCGACCAAGGAGCGCATGAAGGCGGTGCTGCGCGACATCCAGGACGGCACCTTCGCGAAGAACTGGACCGAGGAATACAAGGCCGGCCTGCCGAACTACAAGCGTCTGAAGCAGGCCGATCTCGATCATCCGATCGAGCAGGTCGGCGCACAGCTGCGCAAGAAGATGACCTGGCTCAGCGAGGCCTGAGCCGCGCGGGTTGAAGAAGGACGCGCTGTTCGTCCGACGTGATCTCGTTGCGACGATTGCAGAACCAAGGTGAGGAAGCCGCTATGAATGCAGTGCTCGAAAGCGATCAGGAAACGACCGCCGTCAGTGGCGGCCACGCGCTCGCCGGCAGCGCACTGTCCGGTGCCGACATCGTCGTCCAGGTGCTCGCCGACGAGGGCGTCGATGTGGTATTCGGTTATTCCGGCGGCGCGATCCTGCCGGTCTACGATGCGGTGTTCCGCTACAACCATGAACACGTGCGTGCCGACGGCAGCGAGCCGTTGCCGCTGATCGTGCCGGCGAACGAGCAGGGCGCGGGCTTCATGGCGCAGGGTTACGCGCGCGCATCCGGCAAGGTTGGCGTCGCGCTGGTCACCTCCGGTCCCGGCGCGACGAACACGGTCACGCCGGTGCGCGATGCGATGGCCGATTCGATTCCGATCGTGGTCATCTGCGGCCAGGTGCCGACCGCAGCGATCGGCACCGATGCATTCCAGGAAGCACCGATCAGCAGCATCATGGGCTCGTGCGCGAAGCACGTGTTTCTGGTCACCGAGGCATCGAAGCTGGAAGCGACCCTGCGCAGCGCGTTCGAGATCGCGCGCAGCGGCCGGCCGGGTCCGGTCGTCGTCGATATTCCGAAGGACGTGCAGAACGCGAACCTGGTGTTCGCCGGTGCCGGCGTGTTGCGCGTTCCGGGTTATCGCGCGCGCCTGCGTGCGGTCGACCAGGCGAGCCTCGCCGATTCCGACTGCGCTGCGTTGTTCGATGCGCTGGCGCGCGCGCAGCGGCCGTTGATCTATGCCGGCGGCGGCGTGATCGCGGCCGAAGCGTCGGCCGCGCTGCGCGACTTCGCGCAGGCGTTCGGCATTCCGGTCACGACGACCTTGATGGGACTCGGCGCATTCGATACGACCTCGCCGCTTTCGTTACATATGCTCGGCATGCACGGCACCGCGTATGCGAACTACGCGATCGAGGATTGCGACCTGCTGATTGCAGTCGGCGTGCGCTTCGACGATCGCGTCGCCGGCGTGCCCGGCAAGTTCGCGCCGCGTGCCCGTTTCGTCGCGCACCTCGACATCGATCCGGCCGAGATCAACAAGGTCAAGCGCGTCGACTGGCATCATCTGGGCAATCTTTCGCGCGCGCTGGAGCGGCTGCGCGCATTCGGTCTCGCGCGCGGCGCCGCATCGACACGTTACGCCGCCTGGCATGCGCACGTCGCGCAGCTGAAGCAGACCTATGCGATGAACTACGATCGCGACGCCGATTTGATCCAGCCGTATGCGGTGATCGAGGAGATCAACCGGCTGACCGCCGGCCGCGCGATCATCAGCACCGGCGTCGGCCAGCATCAGATGTGGGCGGCGCAGTATTTCGATTTTCGCGAACCGCGTCTGTGGCTGACCTCGGGCTCGATGGGCACGATGGGCTTCGGCCTGCCGGCGGCGATCGGCGCGCAGTTCGCGCGGCGCGACCTCGTCGTGGTCGACATCGACGGCGATGCCAGCATTCGTATGAATCTCGGCGAGCTGGAAACCGTGACCACCTACAACCTGCCGATCAAGGTCGTCGTGCTCAACAACTTCGGCGACGGCATGGTGCGGCAGTGGCAGAAGCTGTTCTTCAAGGGACGTTTCTCCGCGAGCGACAAGAGCCTGCACAAGAAGGATTTCGTCAAGGCCGCCGAAGCGGATGGATTCGCCTGGGCGCGGCGTCTGGATCAGCGCGCGGATCTGCCGCGCGTGATTGCAGACTTCATCGCGTTCGATGGCCCGGCTTTTCTCGAAGTCATCATCGATCCGGATGCCGGCGTCTATCCGATGGTCGGCCCCGGTGCGAGCTATGCCGAAATGATCACCGGCGATCATATTCCGTCGCGTTCGGCGCCGATGGCGCGCGAGGCGGGACCGGCGGAGATGTTCTGATTCCGCGTTCAGACGTCTCTTCGTCGCGGCGAAAACCAGGACGATCAAGTCGCAAGAGGTTGTCCGATTTGCAGTGATTCGCCGCATGCACAGACGCGCTCTTCGAGGTCAGCTGCACTGTTGATTCCGTCATCCGCCTCCACCGTTTGATTCCCGGTCATCCCCATGCGAAGAATCATCTCCATCCTCCTGCAAAACGAAGCCGGCGCGCTCGCGCGCGTCGCCGGCATGTTCGCTGCGCGCGGCTACAACATCGATTCGCTCACCGTCGCCGCCACGCACGATGCCTCCGTATCACGCCTGACCCTGGTCACGGTCGGCGTCGACGCGGTGATCGATCAGATCATCAAGCAGTCGCGCAAGCTGGTCGACGTGATCGAAATCGTCGACCTGACCGGGCGCGATCATCTCGAATCGGAATTGCTGATGGTCAAGATCGATGTCGAGCCGGAAGCGCTGACCCGCTTCGTCGCGACGATGCGGCGGCATCCGCGCGCGCAGGTGCTCGACATCAGCGTCGGCGTGCGCACGGTGGAATACACCGGCACGGGCGCCGAGGTGAATACCTTCCTTGCCGATCTCGGCGAGGTGTCGCGTCTGCTCGAACTCGCACGCAGCGGCACGGCGGCACTCGAACGCGGCACCGCGGTGCTCGCCATCTCGACCTAGACCGCGCGTCGATACTGTCAAGCTTGCTTGACAGGCCGGATTCGACGGAATAATCTCGGTGTCAAGCAAGCTTGACACCGGAATACGCACGATGGCCCGCTACAGCCGCACCCGCTATCGCATCGACGTCGCCGTTCTGATGGCGTTCTATGTCGCCCTGATGCTGCTCGAATGGCCGCATGTGCGCACGGTGCAGGGCCTCGGCTGGAAAATCGCGCTGGCGTTGATGCCGGTGCTGCCGGTGGCGGGGACGATCTGGCTGATGGCCGCGCGCGTGATGCGCAGCGACGAACTCGAACAACGCGTGCACATGATCGCGCTGAGCCTCGCCACCGGCGTGGTCGGCGTGCTGAGTCTGGTCGGTGGCTTCCTCGCCGCCGCCGGGGTGGTCGCACTCGGCGGCGATGTGCTGATCTGGGTGTATCCCGCGCTGTGCCTGACGTACGGCATCGCGCATGCAACGCTGTTGCGCCGCTACGGTGGTGGCGGCTGTGACGCGTGGTGAAGAACCGTCTGCGCGAGTTGCGCGAAGCAAAGAGCTGGTCACAGGGCGAACTCGGCGAGCAGCTCGACGTGTCGCGCCAGACCATCAACGCGATCGAGACCGGCAAGTACGATCCGAGCCTGCCGCTGGCATTCCGCATCGCGCGGCTGTTCCGCAAATCGATCGAAACGATCTTCGATCCGGGAGAGTGAGGCAATGAACAAGCGCAATCTGTTTCGCGCCGCGGTGGTCGTCGTCGCGCTCGGCGCGGTCGCCGCGCAGCACTGGCTGCGGCCGGCGCACGAGGCTGCGTCCAGTGTCGCCTCGGTGCAGGGCGCGGCGATGATTTCGAACGGCCGCGATCACGGCTTCACGCTCGGCAGCTTGACGTTCGCGGCCTGCGAGCTCGGTCAGCGCGATTCATCCGCAACCACGGCGGCGTTCTGCGCGCCGTTCCAGGTGCCGGAAAACTGGGACAAACCGGATGGGCGCAAGATCGATCTGCGCCTCGCACTGGTGCGCAGCGATGCGCCGACCCCCGCGCGCGATCTGGTCGTGCTGCTCGCCGGCGGTCCGGGGCAGGCCGCCACCGAAGCGTATCCGCACGCCGTCGCTGGTTTCGCGCCGCTGCTGCGCCAGCACAATGTGATGCTGCTCGACCAGCGCGGCACCGGCGGCTCGCATGCGCTCAATTGCAAGGAGCCGACCGACGATCTGGATACGCAGTCCGTCGTCGCGATCGATCTGGCGAAGATCCGCGACAACACGCGCGCCTGTCTCGACGAAGTCGCGAAGAACGCCGATCCGGCGCAGTACACGACGACGGCGGCGGTGCGCGATCTCGAAGCGGTGCGCCAGGCACTCGGCGCGCCGCAGTTCGATCTGGTCGGCGTCTCCTACGGCACGCGCGTCGCGCAACAGTATCTGCGCAGTCATCCCGATGGCGTGCGCAGTGTCGTGCTCGACAGCGCCGTGCCGAACGAACTCGTGCTCGGGTCGGAATTCGCGCGCAATCTCGACGATGCCTTGCAGGCGCAGCTTGCGCAGTGCACGCGCACGCCCGCCTGCGCGAACGCGTTCGGCGATCCGTACGCGAACCTGTATCGCCTGCGCGATCAGCTGGTGGCGAAGCCGGAGATGGTGACGTTTCGTGATCCGCGCACCTTCGTCAGCGAGACCCGGCCGCTCGGTGTCTACGGTCTGGCCTCGCTGGTGCGCCTGTTCGCGTACTCGCCGGAAACCAGCGCGCTGCTGCCGCTGGTCATCGACCGCGCGCTGAAGGGCGACACCGCGCCGCTGCTCGGCCAGGCCGAACTGATCAGCAACGAGGTATCGGACATCGCCGGCAGCGGCATGCCGCTCTCGGTGATCTGCAGCGAGGATGCCGATCTGCTCGGCGATCGCCCGCAAGATGCGAAGCTGATTCTCGGCGAGGCCCTCGTGCGCGTGCTGCGCGCGCAGTGCGAGATCTGGCCGCATGGAACACGGCCGGCCGATTTCCATGTTGCTCTGCAGAGCGACAAGCCGGTGCTGATTCTCTCGGGCGAACTCGATCCGGTCACGCCGCCGCGCTATGGCGAGACGATCCTGAAAGGCCTCTCCAATGGCCGCCAGCTGGTCGTCAAAGGTCAGGGCCACAGCGTGATGGGACGTGGCTGTCTGCCCAAGGTGGTGGATCGCTTCATCGACACACTCGACGTGAGGAAACTCGACGCCGGCTGCATCGCCGACTTCGGCCCGACGCCCGCATTCATCGATTTCAACGGAGCCGCGCCATGATCGAAGTGAGAGATCTCCGCAAGCATTTCGGCAACGTGAAAGCGGTCGACGGCGTGTCCTTCAGCGCGCGCGACGGCGAAATCACCGGACTGCTCGGACCGAACGGCGCCGGCAAGACGACCACCTTGCGCATGCTCTATACCCTGATGAAACCCGACCATGGCGAGGTGCGCGTCGATGGCATCGACGCCGCCGTCGATCCGCTCGCGGTGCGGCGCCGGCTCGGCGTGCTGCCGGACGCACGCGGTCTGTACAAGCGCCTCAGTGCGCGCGAGAACATCGATTATTTCGGCCGCTTGCAGGGCCTCGATGGGGCGACGCGCCGGCAGCGCAGCGACGCGCTGATCGCCGCGCTCGAGATGGCGGACATCGCCGATCGACGCACCGAAGGTTTCTCGCAGGGCCAGCGCGTGAAGACCGCGATTGCACGCGCGCTGATCCACGATCCGCGCAACGTGATCCTGGACGAGCCGACCAACGGGCTCGACGTGATGGCGACGCGCGCGATGCGCAGCTTCATGCGCAAGCTCAGGGAAGAGGGCCGCTGCGTGCTTTTTTCCAGCCACATCATGCAGGAGGTCGGCGCGCTGTGCGATCGCATCGTCGTGATCGCACACGGCCGCGTCGTCGCCGACGAGACACCGGCGCAGCTGCTCGCGCAGACCGGCGAGGCGACGCTCGAAGATGCGTTCGTCAGCATCATCGGATCGGAAGAGGGGTTGGCGGCATGAGCGGTTCGTTGATCGTCACTCCTGCGCAATCCGCGTCGCAGCCAGCCTCTTCAAAGGAAAGGCTGACGTGGCGACGGCGTAGTTTCTCCATCACGCACGCGAGCACCTTTTCCTTCCAGGCCGTCCTCTCGAACAGGACGCAGCACGAGCGAGCCGCCCGATGAAATCGATCCTCACCGTTTTCTGGAAGGAAGTCCGCGAAAATCTGCGCGACCGCCGCACGATCGTCAACACGCTGCTGACCGGTCCGCTGTTCGCGCCGCTCGTCTTCGTGCTGATCATCAACACCGCGGTCACGCGCGAGATCGAAAAAGCGGACAAGCCGCTGCCGTTGCCGGTGATCGGCGCGCAGTACGCACCGAATCTGATCGACGCCCTGAAGCAGCGCGGCGTCGAGATCAAGCCCGCGCCGGAAAATCCCGAGCGCGCCGTGAGCGACAGCGACGCCGATGTCGTGCTGCGCATTCCGGAAAATTTCGCCAAGGCGTGGAAAAAGGGCGAGCCGGCCCAGGTCGAGCTGATCTACGATCAGTCGCAGCGCGACGCGCAAGGTGCGGTGGGACGCCTGCGCGGGCTGATCGAGAACTACGGACAACGCACCGGTGCGCTGCGTCTGATTGCGCGCGGTATTTCGCCGGACGTGATCCGTCCGCTGGCGGTGGCCGAGCGCGATCAGTCGACCGCGCAATCGCGCAGCGGCACGATGTTCGGCATGCTGCCGTACTTCTTCATCCTCGGCGTGTTCGTCGGCGGCATGGCGCTGGCGATCGACACCACCGCGGGCGAGCGCGAGCGACAGTCGCTCGAACCACTGCTGGTCAATCCGGTCGGGCGCGGGCAGATTCTGCTCGGCAAGCTCGGCGCCACCTGTGCGTTCGCGCTGACCACGCTGGTGATCAGCATCGTCGCGTTCTCGATCGCCGGGCAGTTTCTGCCGACCGAGAAGCTCGGCATGAGCCTGCAGCTCGGCCCGCGCTTCGCCGCGCTGACCTTGTTCGTCATGCTGCCGCTGGTGTTCGTGCTGGCGACCCTGCAGACGCTCGCCGCCGCGTTCGCGAAAAGTTTTCGCGAGGCGCAGACCTATCTCTCGCTGCTGATGTTCGTGCCGGTGATTCCGACCCTGCTGCTGTCGGTGTTTCCACTCAAGACACAGAGCTGGATGTACGCCGTGCCGTTGATGGGTCAGCAGGTCGCGATCACGCGCCTGCTGCGTGGTGATGCAATCACGCCGACGCAACTCGGCTTGTGTTTCGCCTGCAGCGCGATCGCGGCACTGATCGTGTATCTGATCACGGCCTGGATCTATCGCAGCGAGCGGCTGGCGATTTCGGCGTAGCCGACGCCGCCACGCAGATCGTCATTCCCGCGTACGCGGGAATGACGTGGACGAGGTCGCGGTGTCGCGCCAGCTCAGGCGCGCAGCAGCAATCGATAGGCCGGATTGTCGCTCTCGTCGCGATGCGCGTAGCCGAGGTGCGCGAGGAAGGCGGTGAAGGCCGCGCGGTCGGCGTTGGGGACCTGGATCCCGACCAGGATGCGGCCGTAGTCGGCGCCGTGGTTGCGATAGTGGAACAGGCTGATGTTCCAGGCTGGATCGAGCGCGGCGAGAAAGCGCGCGAGCGCGCCGGGGCGTTCCGGAAAATCGAAGCGGTACAGCAGTTCGTCTGCGGCCAGCGCCGAGCGGCCGCCGATCATGTGACGCAGGTGTAGTTTGGCGAGTTCGTCGTGGCTGAGGTCGAGCACGTCGAAGCCGCCGCGGCTGAAGTCGGCGGCAACCTCGGCGTTTTCGCCGGCGCTCTTCGTCTGCACGCCGACGAACAAGCGCGCCTGTTGCGGATCACCGATGCGATAGCTGAATTCGGTGATGCTGCGTGCACCGAGCAGGGTGCAGAAGCGGCGGAAGCTGCCGCGCTCTTCCGGGATGGTCACCGCGAACAGCGCCTCGCGCGCTTCGCCGATTTCGGCGCGCTCGGCGACGAAGCGCAGGCGGTCGAAGTTGAGGTTCGCGCCGCTCGCGATCGCAACCAGGGTCTGGCCGGAAATGCGTTCGCGTTCGACATATTTCTTCGCGCCGGCAACGGCGAGTGCGCCGGCGGGTTCCAGCATGCTGCGTGTATCGGCGTAGACATCCTTGATCGCCGCGCACAGGGCATCGGTGTCGACGCGCAGGATTTCATCGACGTGTTCGCGGCAGATCGCGAACGTCGTCGCGCCGACCAGTTTGACCGCCGTGCCGTCGGAAAACAGGCCGACTTCGGCAAGCTCCACGCGTTCGCCGCCTTCGAGCGAGCGCGCCATCGCATCGGAGTCTTCGGTCTGCACGCCGATCACGCGGATTTCCGGGCGCACGGCTTTCACGTACGCGGCGACTCCGGCGATCAGGCCGCCGCCGCCGACCGGCACGAAGATCGCGTGAATCGGCGCCTGATGCTGGCGCAGGATTTCCATCGCGACCGTGCCTTGTCCTGCGATCACGTCGGGATCGTCGAAGGGATGCACCAGGGTCAGCCCGCGCGCCTCGCCGATGAACATCGCTTCGCGGAATGCGTCGCTGTAGGAGTCGCCGCTGAGCACGATCTCGACTGCATCGGCGCCATGCGCGCGGACCGCGTCGATCTTCACCGCCGGCGTCGTCACCGGCATCACGATCACCGCGCGCGTGCCGAGTTTGCGCGCAGCCAGCGCGACGCCCTGCGCATGATTTCCCGCCGATGCGGCAAATACGCCGCGCGCGCGTTGCGCGGCGTCGAGCCTGGCCATCTTGTTGTAGGCGCCGCGCAGCTTGAACGAGAAGACCGGCTGGTTGTCCTCGCGCTTCAGGAAGATGCGATTGTCGAGCCGGGCCGACAGATTCGGTGCGAAGTCGAGCTCGCTCTCACGCGCGACGTCGTAGACACGCGCGGTCAGGATGCGGCGCAGGGTGTCGCTGGTGCGTTCGGACATGTGCGATCGCAGGCGCGGAGTCAGCCTCGATCATAGACGATCGTTTACATGCACACTGGAGATGACAGGGCGCGAGTCAAGTCCATGCACCGGCTGCTGGCAGCCGGTGCATGGTCCTGATCGGGGCGCGTTCGCTTTCTGTGTCGACAGCGCTGTGAAGCAGGTTTGCCGTGAATCAGAAGAAGATGATGCCGCCGACGTCGCCGCCGTACTGCTTGGCTTCGTTGCCGAGGTAATCCTTCGATTCGATCTTCACCAGCTCGGCCGCCAGGGTCACGCTCTTGGTGAGCTGGTAGTACAGGCCACCGGTGACGTTGGTGTTCTGCTTGAACGACAGGTTGTAGGTATCGTTGTAGAGGTTGTCGTCGCGGTTCTTGCTGATGCCGTAGTTGAGGCCGAACTTCAGCTTCTCGGTCAGCTTGTAACTGCCCTGGACGAGATAGTTGAGGCCTTTCGCATCGCCCTGGTCGCCGTCGGACAGGATGCCGATGCCCTTGCCCGACTGCACGTTGGCGAGCAGACCGAACGGACCTGCATTCCACGACACGCCGAGTTCGCCGGCGAATTCGGTGAAGGTGTCGCCGGCGACCGGATTGTCCGCTGTCGTCGAGCCATAGAATTTCTGCGTCTTGCCGCCCGCCCAGACTTTCAGACCTTCGACGCTGTAGGACAACTGCGCCTGCAACTGCGGGTACGCCTTCGACACGTACAGGCCGGCATCGACCGGACTGAACACGCCGCCGGTGAAGGTGAAGCCGCCGCCGAACGTCGGCGAGGTGTAGGTCATCTGGCCGTAGTTGTCGAGATAGGTGTAGCCCGAACCGATATGGCCGAGCGCGACACGGTCGCGCTGGCTGGCCGCGGCCGGAGCACCGACGCCGAGCAGGGTCATGTCGGTCAGGATCGCGTTGGATCCGAAAATGCCGTAGTCGCGACCGATCTTCAGTGTGCCGGCGTCTGCAGTGCCGAGGGTGAAGAAGGCCTGACGTACGTCGACGCCGGAGTTCGGCGCGACGCCGGACGAGGTCGCGGCATGCACCATGATGCCGACCGTGCCGCCGATGTCGATGCCGTCCTGGGTGGTCTTGAACTTGGTGATCAGGCCGCTCGGGAGCAGGCCGTTGCCGATCGTGGTCTTGTGGTTTTCGCCGGCGCAGCCGAGGCCCTTGTTGGCCATCGCGACGCCGCTGGCGAGCTGGGTGCCGGAGCAACTGGCCGCCGTGTAATAGGCATTGACGATGCCGCCGACGTCGAGTTCCCAGTCGCCACCCTGGATCGATACGGCGCCGGCACTGCCGGCAAACAGCGCGGCACCGGCAACGCCACTACTGAAAAGCGCCGTGAACAGGCGTGAGGATCGGGCGTTCTTGCTGGACACAGTTGGGCGTCGGGCCATGTCGTTCGACCTCGTGATAGGTGGGTTCATCTTCGTCCTCCTCCGCTGATGGAGCACCCTGTAGGAGCAGGTTGTGTGCCACCATGCGGGATGCTGCGGCGAGTCATTCACGCACGCGCAGTCAGAATGGATTCGCGGGAAAAAATTCCGCGTTGCAGTATGGAAAACCGGCGCGCCAGCCTGAAGGGCCGTTAGTTTTTCATTACAGATTGTCCGCTGTGCTGTTGCCGGAACGGAACAGTTCAGTAAGCATCCGCGTGTATCGTCTGGCACACGGTCGCGGCGGGCAGCGCAGGTCTTGCAATGAACCGGCCCAACCCTACCTAGCGTTTTCCCGAGCGAGACACGGTTTCAGATGAAGTGGTTGATCCTCGCGGTGTTCGTGGCGTCGGCGGCATATGTGCATTTGCGCGGGCGCGTGCGCCTGCGTCTTGCGCGCCAGATCACCGACCATTCCACCTTCATGGCGCCGCTGAACGTGCTGATGTATGCATGCTCGCGGGTGCCGGCGAGCCGTTACGTCGCAGTGGAGCGTTTTCCGGAACTCGAGGCGTTGCGCGAACGCTGGCCGGAAATCCGCGACGAGGCGCTGGCGCTGCGCGCGGCACAGCAGATCAAGGCGTCCGATCAGTACAACGATGTTGGTTTCAATTCGTTCTTCCGGCGCGGCTGGAAACGCTTCTATCTGAAGTGGTACGACGACGCGCACCCGTCCGCGCAGATCCTGTGCCCGAAAACCACCGAACTCCTGCGCGGCATTCCGAGCGTGAAAGCGGCGATGTTCGCCGAGCTTCCGCCCGGCAGCGAACTACGCAAGCACCGCGATCCGTATGCAGGTTCGTTGCGCTACCACCTCGGTCTGGTCACGCCCGGCGACGATCGCTGTTACATCGAGGTCGACGGTGAACGCTACAGCTGGCGCGACGGCGAAAGCGTGATGTTCGACGAAACCTTCATCCATCGCGCCGAGAACGCGACCGACCACGATCGCATCATTCTGTTCTGCGATGTCGAGCGTCCGATGAAATTCCGCTGGGCGACCGCGCTGAACCGCTTCGTCGCGCGCAACCTGGTCGCCGCTGCCGCGTCGCCGAACATGGAAGGCGACAGCACCGGTCGCCTGAATCGCGCGTTCGCCTCGTTCTATCGCGTGCGCCAGCGTGCCAAGAATCTGCGCAAGTCACACAAGCGTATTTACTACACGCTGAAATTCGGCTTGCTCGGCGGCATCGCGCTGCTGATTTTCTGGCCGTACTGAAGGCGCGCGTGGCGCGCGGCACGACATCGCGGTCGACGCATCACGCCAGCGCGCTGACCCACTGATCTTCGATCCACAGGCGGAACAAGGTTGCCGCGCGCAAGGCGACGGCATCGACGGCGTGCCAGGTGCACAGCAGCTCGCACAGCTCCGTGAAATTCGCACCTTCGGCAATCGCGTCGAGCGCAGCCGCTTCATCATCTTCGAGACGGCGGTAGCGCACGCTCAAATCCTTGCGCCATATCACCCAGGGCTGCGCGGGCTCGAACGGATGCAAGGCCGGCACGGCTTCGGCATGGTCCACAGCACGGCGGATCTCGTTGACATTGCAGCTCAGCGTCTGTCGTTGCAGCGAGGCATGCAGGCGCAGACGAAGCTGCGGCCAGTTCTCGGGCGCGACCCGGGCGACCTCGGCGACATCGACGATGGTCTCGTCGCCGGCGTCGAACGCGAGTCCGATATGCCATTCGAAGGCGGCCATCTCGGCCAGCGCGATTTGCGCCGACCACGGCGGCGTGTTCGCCAGATACTCGGCCAAAGCGCCGCCGTACCAACGCACGTTCCAGTATCGCGACGGCGTCGATTCGATGTAGCCGCGTCCGAGCTGCTCGAACGCGTCCGCACCAGCGAGTTCGCGCAATCCCGGATAGTCGTTGCCGAGGGTTTCGAGCAGACGAGCGCGATAGGCGTAGGTGTAGATGCCGAGGCGCTGCGCACTGCCGGCGGCAGCGCTCGCGACCACGGCCGCTTGCGCTGCGCGCTCGATCGGTTCGGACGACGGTTGCAGCACATGCGTCTGCAGGCAGCGCTGCAGTTCGGCCAGCGCGCTCATGCAGCTGCACGCAAAATGGGTTCAGCGATCGTGCGCGCGATGTCGAGTTCGGCGAGCAACTCGGCCAGCGGCGGAATATGGTCGTCGCGCTCGATCATCGTCGTGACCGCACCGAAACGCTGCAGCGCTTCGGCATAAAGCTGCCAGACCGGATCGACGATCGGTGCGTCGTGCGTATCGATGATCAGCGCACCGTTGTTCTCGTGCCCGGCGAGATGAAACTGCTGCACGCGCTCGACCGGGATTTCATCGAGGTAAGCGCGCGCATCGAAACCATGATTGTGACTGCTCACATAGATGTTGTTGATGTCGAGCAGGATCAGGCAATCCGCGCGCGTGGCGATCTCGGCGAGGAACTGAGATTCGCTGAGCTGCGAGGCGTGAAACGCGGTATAGCTCGAAACGTTTTCGAGCAGGATGCGGCGACCAAGAACGTCCTGCACTTCGCGCACGCGCGCGCTCACGTGCTCGATGGCTTCTTCGGTGTAGGGCAGCGGCATCAGATCGTGCAGATTGCTGCCGTCGATGCCGGTCCAGCACAGATGATCGGATATCCATGCCGGTTCGACCATCCGGGCGAGCTGTTTCAATCGCTCTAGATAACTGCGGTCTAGCGGATCACTGCTGCCGATCGAAAGCGAAACGCCGTGCATCACCAGCGGATAACGTTCGCGGAAACGCGCGAGATAGTCGAGCGGTCTTCCGCCCGGAATCATGTAGTTTTCGCTGAGGATCTCGAGCCAGTCGATGTTCGGCGTGCCGTCGAGGATTTCCTCGTAATGATTGACACGCAAACCGAGCCCGTAACCGAGCGGAGGATGGCGCGGATCGGAATGGCGCATTGCGGTTTTCCAATTCGGGGAGTTCGCGACCCGTGCCGACGGCATCGGGTCGCGAACCGGTGCCAGCCGAAGCTTACTTGGCGCCCTTGGCATCCTTCTGCGCGGCGTCGCAGGCAGCCTTGTCCTTCTGCATGGTGAAGCCTTCGCCCTTGCATGCATTCTGTCCCTTGCACGAGTTGCTCGCCTGCTTGCAGGCGCCCTGACCCTTGCACGATGAAGAATGCTCGCACTTCACCTTGGCATCGTCGGCGGCAAAAGCCGGCGCCGCGCTGACGAGGGTGAACAGGCCGGCGACGGCCGTGGCGAGAGCGATACCGGTCAACTTGGAAGCGTTCATGACGTTCTCCATTTATGAGTGTGATGGGTGCCGCGCACGAGTGATCTGTTCGCTTTGGAAGATCGCGCTTCCCCGGCGGGCACATGAAAGGAACGGGGCAGCAGGAAGATTCTTGCATGCCTTCGTTGCGGCAATGCAGCGAAACGGCAGGGTTACGATCAAGCGAAAGAAATCCGCGTCGGCAACGGTCCTGTACGCTGCGAGCGCGCAAAAAGATGCAACGCGGCGCGGCGGGGATCGACAACGCGACGACGACACGGCGAGTGCGCCTGCATCCCCGCGGATTTCACATTTCCCTTAATCCCATTTGGTGAACCGGAGTCAGCCGATGCGCGATGCCATTGCCCGTAGTTGCGAAACCGTCCTGCGTCCACTTGCCCGCGCGAACTGGCTCGGTCCGCTCGTCGTGCGACTGTTCTTCGGTTATTTCTGGATGGAAACCGGCTGGGCGAAACTGCACAACCTCGACGGCTTCACCGCGCGCTTCGTCGACTGGGGTATCCCGATGCCGGCCTTCAATGCGGCGCTGTCGGCCGGCGTCGAATTTCTCGGCGGCCTGTTCCTGATGCTCGGGCTGTTCACGCGGCTCACCTCGGCCGCGATGGCCTTCAACATGGTCATCGCGATTGCGTTCGTGGTGATCAAGAACGTCGGCAGCTTCGACGACTTCGTCGAACTCGACGAGTTCGTCTACATCCTGATTTTCTTCTGGCTGTTCGTGGCAGGACCCGGACGGGTCAGCCTCGACACCTTGCTGGCGCGCTGGCTCGGAATCCGCACGCCGGCTGAGCCTGCGACCCTGCCGGTTGCGCGTCGCTAGAACAGTTCGGCCTGCGGCGAGGCTTCGCGCGGAGGCGCGAAGCTGCTGCAATCGAGCTTCACATCACGCCCGCGCCCGATCCCGTGTTTGCGGCAGGCGAGGGTGAAGCGCTGCCGGATCAGTTCGGCGAACGCGCCTTCGCCGCGCATGCGCGAACCGAAGCGCGCATCGTTGTCCTTGCCGCCGCGCATCTGGCGGATCAGGCTCATCACGTGCTCGGCGCGTTCCGGCACGTGCAGGTCGAGCCATTCGCGGAACAGATCCTTCAATTCATACGGCAATCGCAGCACGGTGTAACCCGCGAGCGTCGCACCGCCGGCCGCGGCGCGTTCGAGAATCTGTTCGAGCCAGCGGTCGGTCACCATCGGGATGATCGGCGCCACCATCACGCCGCACGGCACCCCGGCAGCGTTCAATGCGGCGACCGCTTCGAGACGGCGATGCGGCGCACTCGCTCGCGGCTCCAGCGTGCTCGCCAGACGATTGTCGAGCGAAGTCACCGACACGAACGCGTGCACCAGGTTCGCGCGCGCCATCGGCAGCAATACATCGAGGTCGCGCTCGATCAGCGCGTTCTTGGTGATGATCGTGCACGGATGCCGGCACTCGGCGAGCACTTCGAGGATCGAGCGCGTGATGCGGTAACGGCGTTCGATCGGCTGGTACGGATCGGTGTTCGCGCCGAGATTGATCGGTGAGCAGACATAGCTGCGTTTGGCCAGTTCCTTGCGCAGCAATTCGGCCGCGTTCGTCTTGGCGAACAGTCGGGTCTCGAAGTCGATGCCGGGCGACAGATTGAGATAGGAATGCGAGGGACGCGCGTAACAGTAGACGCAACCGTGCTCGCAGCCGCGATACGGATTGATCGAATGATCGAAGCCGATGTCGGGCGAATCGTTGCTGCTGATGATCGAGCGCGCGCGTTCCTCGGTCACCTGCGTCGGCGGTCGCAGCGGCGATTCTTCCTCGCGATACCAGCCGTCGTCTTCGCGCGTGCGTTCGATCGATTCGAAGCGACCTTCCGGATTTGAAGCCGCGCCGCGGCCCTTGATGCGCGCGGGCGCATCGATGCGGTTCGGGTCGGCTGAAGGATCGCGGTGTTTCACGGCGGCAAGTATGCGCCGCGCCGTCTCAGGCGCTGCGATGTCGGCGCTTGCGCGTGTGTGGTGTCGCGGCGAACGCTTCGCGCAGCCTTGCATACACGGCGGCGTTATCGAGCAGATCGAGATGATGGATGCCGTAGCCGACCCATTGCCGCGCGCGCGGAATCGCGAGTGTGCGCGCGGGATCGGCGTGTCGACCGAGCGCACTGGCGACCGGAACCAGACCATCGCCGAGAAAGCCGCTGATCGCGTCATCGCGTGCGCTCTTGCAGGCGGCGAGCGCCGAGCAGACGACGCCGCGCGGCAACGCGACGGGTTGCGCGCGCGCCGTGTCCACCCCATCGTCGACCACGCTGCCATGGCGCAGGTCGGTGATGCCGGCGCTGCGCACGCGACCGAGTGCGGCCAGCGGCGCGCTGTAGCGGCTCAGTCCGAGTGCGAGATCGATCCAGTGGCCGCCGCGTTCGAGCGGCGCGCCATGATGCGGCGTGCCGAGAAAGACGAGTTTCGCGAGCCGCCGCGGCCAGCGGTGACCGGCGAGGCTGGCGTAGTGGAGTGCGCTGCGTGCGACGAGGCCGCCGAGGCTGTAGCCGAGGATCGAAAGTTCGCTGAGGTGTGCGTCCGCGCTGCCGATCCAGCGCTCCAGTTGCAGCGCAAGCTCGCGACCGTTCTGCGCCACGTGCAGTCCGGAGTTGTAGCGCAGATAGACCGGCCGATAGCCGAGGTCGCGCGCGAGCGCCGCGCCGTGATCATGTCCGTTGCGCAGCCACTGACCATCGTGCATGCACAGGCCGTGGATCAGCAGCAGAACGCGACCGCCATCGCCGGGTGCAAGTGTCAGGCCTTCGCCGCGCAGGCTCATCGACGTCGCCAGCGGATTCTCACTCGCTGCAAGATAGTCGCCGAGTACGCCGTTGAGTGCGGCGAGCACGGCATCGCGCGCGCTGCCGCTCGGGATCGCGTCGATGCGATCGAGCAGCGGCAGCAGTTGTGCGAGTGTGAGGTCGAGTCCGCTGCCGACCCACCCGGTCACGCGCCGGATGCTGCGATAGACGAAACCCGTGACGCCTCGCGTGCGCGTCGTCGTCGCGCGCGAGCCGGGCACGCGCGCAATGCTGGCGTGCATCGCCTCGACGACATCGGTCAACGCCAGAGTGGCATCAATCGCAAGTCGCGCAGCGCCGGTGAGATCGGACGCGGGAATGGGTGCTCCGGAACGCTAATCGGCACCCAGTGTCGCTGCGCCGGTGCTCGACAGCAAGCACCGGCGCAAATCCGATTCGTGACAGCGCGTCAGTGCGCCTGCGTCAGTGTGCATCGTATACGCGCATCACGTCGCGACGCAGCGCGGCCTGGCTGTCGCCGCGGCTGTAGAACATGTGACCGCCGGGATACTCCTTGACCTGCACGCGGTTCGGATCACCCATCAGCGGCATCTGGTCGACGATCAGCTTGGACGCCATGAACGGGCAGGACAGGTCGCCCCAGCCGTGCGCGATCAGCACTTTCAGCTTGGAGTCGACCGCAACCGACTGGCGCAGCTCCTGCACCGATCCCTTGTTCTCGGCGTCGCCGCTATCCCACAAGCGACCCACCTCGTAGCTCAGCGCGTTGTAACGCGCGGCGTACTTCCAACCCACGGTGTGCGTGATGAAATCGACCATCGCGGTCGTGGTCGGCGCGATGATACCGTCGAGAATCGGATCGTTGGTGCGCTGCTGCGGTGCGAACGGGAACGGATCCCACGCGGTCACGTTGGAATCGTAGCGACTGCCGAGCTTGCCTTCGGCGCGGAACACTTCGCGCAGGTAGGCCTGTGTTTCGAGCCGGCCGCCGGCGCGTCGCACGAACTCGGGCGGCAGGCCGGAAAGTTCCGTCACGCGCTTGACGATGCGTTCGATGGCTTGCGGATCGCTGCGGCCCTTCAGCAGATCGGTCACATAGTCGCCGCGCGTGTAGTCGATGATTTCGGCCATCGCGGCGTCGCTCAGTTTGTGCTCGCGTTCGAGGTTCGCCGCCGAAATGCTCGGCAGGGTCAGCATCCACGGCAGCGGCGAGAGGTCGCCGTTGTCGGAAGCGCCGGGATCCAGATACGGCGACACCAGCACGACGCCGTTCATCGCGACGCCCAGCTGCGTCTGCATGTAGTGCGTGATGCGCGGGCCGCGGAATCCGCCGTAGCTTTCGCCGACCAGATATTTGCGCGACATCAGGCGGTCGTTCTTGACCAGCCAGTCGTAGATGATGCGCGAGAGGTAGTTGATGTCGTTTTCGGTGGCGTAGAACTTCTTCTTCGTTTCGTCCTCGGACACACGCGAACGGCTGAAGCCGGTACCGACCGGATCGATGAACACCAGGTCGGTGAAGTCGAGCCAGCTGCCCGGATTGTCGCGCGCGATCGCCGGGTCGGAAGGACTGTTGCCTTCGGCACCGAACTGCACGCGCTTGGGTCCGAGCGCGCCGAGATTGAGATAGACCGATGAGGCACCAGGGCCGCCGTTCAAGGCGAAGGTGATCGGCCGATCCTTGCCCGGCATCGTGTAGGCGATGAACATCACGTCGGCGATGGTCTTGCCCTTTTCGTCGAGCACCGGCAACGAGCCGACCGTGGCGTCGTAGGCGAGCTTCTTGCCGTCGATGGTGGTCGTCTGATGCGCGGTCTTGTCGGCGGGAAACGGCGGCAGCTTGCCGAAGTCGTCGCCCTTGCCGGCGTCTTTCGCGCCGTCCTTGGGTGCCTCGTCGGCTGCGAACGACGTCGTCGGCGCCCATCCGCCGATCATCAGGAATGCTGCGAACAACGCAGCCACGGAACGTTTCAGCATGTGGGCGGGCCCTGAATTGAAGGAGGAATGCAATCGAAGTCGGCCAGCATAGTCCTGCTTCAGCGCGTGGCGATGTGCCGGAAGTCGGAGTGAGGCCGGCGCTTGCATATCGACCCGGCGCCACAACGTGGTGCGCGTCGCCGTCGAGCGACGCTCGTTCGACGCCTTCCCCTATCTGCCCAGGAGATCCGCATGAGTCATCTGATGTATCGCGCTTCGGTTCCGGTCTTCACCCGTACGCTCGGCAATCTCGCCGAGATCCTGCGCAAGGCCGCTGCGCACGCGCAGGCAAGGAAAATCGATCCGGCCGTGCTGGTCAACGCACGTTTGTTCCCGGACATGCTGCCGCTGTCGCGCCAGGTGCAGATCGCGACCGACCATGCGAAGAATTCGAGCTCGCGCCTCGCCGCCGCCGAGCGTCCGGCGTTCGAGGACAACGAGACGACCTTCGACGAACTGCAGGCGCGCATCGCCAAGACGATCGCCTACGTGAATTCGCTGGATGCCGCGCGCTTCGACGGCAGCGACGAACGCGACATCACGCTGCCGATCAGCGGTACCGACGTGCAGTTGAAGGGCAGCGACTACCTGTTCGGCTTCGTGCATCCGAACTTCTACTTCCATGTGACGACGGCCTACGCGATCCTGCGCGAGAGCGGCATCGAGATCGGCAAGACCGATTTCATCGGCGCGATGCCGACCTGAGATTGCTGCGCGGACAAAGGAAAGGCCGCTCGCAGCGGCCTTTCCTGTGCATCGACAAAGCCCTTCATCGACAGAGCGCGGACTTCGCCTCGCCTGCGCGTCAGTGCTTCAAATCCTTGGCTGCCATCTCGGCATCGTCGCGATCCTTCGAAGCGCGCGCCTTCAACGTATCCAGGCTCGCCTTCGCGCCGTCCTTGCACGAGGACTGTTGTGCGGACGGCAAGGCCTCGCATTTTTCCGCGGCAACCTTGTAGTCGGCGTCTGCCTTCGCGACCGCAAGATCGTAACGGGCCTTCGCATCCTTCTGGTACGCATCCGACTGCACGGCGGCGAGATCCTTGTTGGCATCGCGCTCGGCACCTGCTGCATCGTTTGTCGCCGCGTTGATCTTCTCGCCGGCGGAGGCATTCGCCTTGGCCACCTCGGCAGTCGCCTGCGCCTGCGCGGCGTCCAGCTTCTGTTGCGCGGCGCCGACTTCCTGGGCTGCCTTGGCGCTCGCGTCGGCCACGTCCTTGTCGGCTTTCTGCTGTGCCTTGGCGATGTCGCGATCGGCCTCGGCGGGCGACTTGTCGGTGCAGGCCGTCAGCGCAAACGCGGCGGCCATGCAGATCATGGCGTAATGACGATTCATCGAACGATTCTCCCCGAAAAGCCGCTGTGCGGCGGTGCGCAGAGACTAGGTCGGGGCGATTTACGCGCGATGAATACATCCTCCTGGCGATCCGCTTTTGCCAGTGAAAATTCAGCCAACGCAGGATCGAAGTTTCGGTCGAACCGGTACGAACACGCGACGAATCGTTCGAAATACGAAAGCGTTCGGCGGCGCTTCAAACGATCTGTGCGAAATCGTTGGCAGCTTTCGCACGACCTTGTCGCGGCCGCGACGCGCTTGTGCGCATGATCGTCCCATCCCCATCGGAGACCTCTCGATGCTGCAACGCCTGATCCCGAAAGTCTTCTACGATCATCTCGATGAAGGCATCGACTTCTTCGTCGACGGCCTCGGTTTCGAAGTGCTGCATCAGGACGACGAACTCGCCGTCGTCGCGCGTGACGGCGCCAAGGTCTATCTGGTCGAAAGTCCCGAATTCGCGGCGAAGGATCGCCCCGAGCTCGCGATCGAAACCGACACGATCGGTGTTCTTCACGTGGAGATCCGCGCGCGCCGGCCCGATCTGCTGCATCCGAACGGCAAGGTAGTGGAGAAGAAGCCGTGGGGTGCGATGGAATTCGCGGTGCGCGATGCGACCCAGGTCTGCGTGGTATTTCGCCAGTGGCCGAACGCTTGAAGCACGACTGACATCAGTCGGTTCGTCAGGCCCTGATTCCGAATTTCTCCGAGCCCGCGACGGCCTTCCGTGCCGCGCCAGCCGATCATCGCACAGCCTCATTGCGACGCACTGCCGCAGGGGTAGGCTTTTTTCAGCTTATTGATTTTGCGGAGTAAACGGATCATATATGACGACAATTGCTTCGTCGCACCACGTTGATTGGGCCAGTTCTTCGGCACCGGACAAACGCGGCATCCAAGGTCCCAACTGCCCGGAGATTCACCATGAAGCACAGCGTCCTCGCCTTGCTCGCCCTTGCCAGCCTCGGCACCGCCACCGTCGCATCGGCCGCATCGGCTTCTGCCTGTTCGGTTTCGCTCACCAACGAGCCGGTCGTGATGCGCCTCAACAAGGATGAATTCCGCATTGCCTTCGGCGTTGCCGGCGATCAATGCACCACCGACGGCTGCAGCGGCGTCATCAACTACAAGGCGGCCTGGAAAACCGAAGATGGCGCGACCCTGACGGACAGCAAGCGCCTCAGCTACACGGTGCCGCGCGGTGCCACGCGCACGGTCGCGGTCGATCGGCACTACTTCGACACGGCCGAAGGCAAGCACACGACGGATATCGTCAAGGTCAGCGTCGACGAGGTCAGCTGCACGGATGCAGTCGCGATGCGCTGATGATTGGACATGGCGCGAGCGCAATGCCGCTCGCGCCATGCGACCCTCGCGTTACAATTGAGGCATGGTCGAGTTGTGGTCCCACGCGGTCGACTGGCTGAACACCCACGCCGTCACGCCGTTCCTCACGCTGATTCATCTGACTGGCCTCGCCGGCGATCCGCGCGAGATTGCCGAAGCATTGCTGATCGCCCTGGCCCAGGTTGCGGTAATCGGCCTGTTGTTCCGCCCGCTCGAAAGCCTGATTCCGGCTGAGCCGTGGCAGCATCGGCGCTACGCGCGCATCGACCGCACCTATACGCTGGTGATGCTGCTCGGCTTGAATCCGCTGTTTGCGTATCTCGTATTGACGCCGCTGGCGAACTGGTTCGGCGGCGGCGCGGAGATGACCGCCGCGGGTACCGAAGCGGCGAGCGGTCTGGCGCACTGGGTGCCGTGGTTCGAGCAGCATCCGTTGACGCTCTTCTTCGTCTACTACCTGATCTACGACTTCGTCTATTACTGGATGCACCGCACCCAGCACGCGATTCCGTGGTGGTGGGCGCTGCACAGCATGCACCACAGCCAGCGTCAGATGAGCTGCTGGACGAACGACCGCGGCAGCTATGTCGACGGTTTTCTGCAATCCATGGTGCTGGCCACGGTCGGCTTGTTCATCGGCGTCGAGCCGGATCAGTTCGCGCTGCTGATGTTCATCGGCGAACTGGCGCAGAATTTCTCGCACGCGAACGTGCGTCTGGGTTTCGGGCGGGCATTCGAGCGCGTCTTCGTCGATCCGCGATTCCATCGCCTGCATCACATGATCGTGGACCCGGAGCGGCCGCGCTTGCACGACTGCAACTACGGTCAGGTGTTTTCGATCTGGGACGTCGTATTCGGAACCGCACTCTACGGCGAGCCGCCGCGCGCGACCGGCGTCGGCGATCCGATGGTCGACATCGACAACGAACGCGGACTGTTCGCGATGCAGTGGGGCGCCTTCCGACGCTTCTGGGGTTCGTTGTGGACGCCGGCGGGCTGGAAGCTCGGCGACGTCGCCTTCGATGAGAATCATCGACCGATCGCGACCGCGCACGTGGACCTGCATCGTTTCGATCGTCATTCAGCGGACGAGGTCGCGCAGAACGTTTCGGCGGGCTGAAAAGGCCGTAGTTACGCTGGATTGCCGCATCACTTCAGAAGGGGTTCGAGCGCATTGCTGGCGCACAGCCCTCACGGGTCGATGCCTGGACCATCGCCCGCGCAAATGCCTTTCGAGTCACGTCGATGATCGACCCATGACGCAGATGTCGTGACCCGGCAGTTTCCGCCCCAGACACCGCAAGTCTCTTGAAGATCCTTCGCCTGCCACTCGTAAGTGTTCGCGCAAGTCCTCAAAAATTCAGGCGCAAGGTCAGCGAAGCACTCGCCGGCGCTCCGTAATATGTATTGTCGTATTCGTCCAACACGTAATATTTCTTGTCGAGTACGTTGTTCGCGTTGAGCTGCAGGGTGACGTGTTCGGAGAAGTCGTACTTCGCCATCACGGCGAGTTGGGCGAAACTGCCTTGCCGGAAAATCATGCCGTTGTCGGGCGAACTGACGAACGTGCTGCTGTCCGCCTGCCAGTTGATGCCGGCGCCGAGCGTGAGGCCGGGTATCCATTCGCGCGGTGTCCAGGTCGCAAATGTCCGCAGCAGCGTGCGCGGAATGAAGGTGCGCACGGCGACCCCGGTTGCATCGTGCATCAGTGTGCGAGTCAGGCCGAACGAGGTCTGCCAGTTTTCGCTCAGACGGCCGGCGACCTCGAGCTCGAATCCGCGCGAGCGCGTGCCGTCGAGCGCTCTCGAAACCTGCGAACCGTCCGGAAAAAGTACCGGTTCGCCCGTCTCCGGGTCGAACACCGGCGCGGCGACGTTGTCCTGCTTGGTGTCGAACACGGTCAGTGCGGTGTTGAGCGCACCGTCGAAATGCTCGCCTTTTATGCCGATTTCATAACTCTTGCCTTCGATCGGATCGAGGTAGTGCCCGTCGATGTCTCGAGCGTTCTGCGGCTTGAAGATGCCGGTGTAGCTCGCGAAAAGAGAGAACGTCGGGCTGATGTCGTAAACCAGGCCCGCATAGGGGATCGTCTTGCGGTAGTCGAGATTGGATTGTGGCGGTGAGTCGTAGACATAGAACGAGTCGATCTTCCAGGTCGTGTAGCGCGCCCCGGCAATCAGCTTCAAAGGATCGGCGAGCGACCATCGGGATGCGGCATAGATACCGTTCTGGATCGTGTCGATGTTGCTGAGCGGTGTCGAGGGGCCGAACTCCGGACGGGGATACGAGCCGTCCCAGTGGAAGAAATTGCCGGGGTCGGCGAGATCGCCCACGGGTTCGCTCTCCGTGCCTGTATTGGTCGATCGCGAGCCGTTGTAGCCGACGACCAGTTCGTGCCGGCGACCGAACGCGTCGAAGGGTCCGCTCGCATAGACGTCGACTGCGCGTTCGATGATGTTCGCGTCGCTCTTGTACGCCGACGCCTGCAGGCCTTCGCCGGTCTGGGGATCCGGAAAGCCGTACAGGTAGAGGAGTTCGTTGTCCTCGCGCAAGCGACGCCAGTTCACTGCTGCATGCACGGTCCAGTCGTTGTCGAATCGGTGGCGAAGTTCCGCGAATACGGTGTCGGTATCGCGATTCCAGTAGCTCCAGTTGGCCGCCGTCGTCACCGACCGCGGCCAGTTGGCCAGCGAACCGTCGGCGAGAAAGAGCGGGAACGAGCCCCAGGTATTCGCCCGCGGACGATTGCTCTGATGATCGAAACCGAACGACGCCAGCGTCGATGGCGTCACGTCCCAATCGACGATGCCGTAGAGCACGCCGGTCTTCTTGTGATACAGCGCCTGATACGACTCCTGGTCCTGCCACACCGCAACGCCGCGCGCGCGCACGCTGCCGTCGGCATTGAGAGGCGTGGTCGCATCCACCTCGACGCGGCCGTCGCGCCAGGTGCCTGCCGTGATCTCCGTGCTGACATCCGCGGTCTTGCTGTCGGCGTGCTTGCGCACCAGATTGATCGATGCAGCAGGGTTGCCCGCGCCGCTCATCAGTCCGGTCGCGCCGCGCACGACTTCGATGCGATCGTAGAGCGCGGTGTCGAGGGTCTCGTTGATCGAGCCGGTGTCGAACGAGGACTGAGCCGGCACGCCGTCGACCATCAAGGTGTCGATGAGAAAGCCGCGTGAGAACAACAGCACGCGCTCGGAATCGTAGGCATCCGAATACACGCCCGTCGTGTTGTCGAGTACCTGGCGAAGCGACGTGAGGTTCTGATCGTCGAGGCGTTCACGCGTGATCACGGTGATCGACTGCGGCGTGTCGCGCGGCGAGAGATCGATCTTGGTCGCGGCAGCGCTGCTCGTGGTGGTGTAGCCGGAATCCGATGCGGTCGCGACGACTGGATCGAGTTCGACAATTTTCCCGTCCCGCTCCGTCTCGGCATCCTCGGCGCCGGGATTGCCCGCGCGAGCACCCATCGGAGCGAATGTGACGAGCAGGGCCAGCGCCAGGCAGCTCGATTGCGCATGGCGTCGGGATGAAGCGGGCTCGGCGACTGTTTTCTTCTGGCGCATGGTTGCTTGCACGAATGATCTTCTGGAAGTGGGTACGGGGTCAGGCATCGTCGTCGTAACCGCTGTGACGTCAGGCCGCGCGAACGGCTCTCGTGTGCAGGCGTGCCTTGCGCTTGCGCCACCACAGCACGAGCCCGGTGGCGCTCAACGTCGCAACCGCGATGCCGAGCAGTGTCATCAGCACGCGTCCGGGCACGCCGACAATGCGTCCGGAATGCAGCGGGAACTGCGCCTGCAGGAAAAGATCGCCGGTACTACCGGTACCGGGCACATCGGCACCTGCCGGTGAGCCGTCGCTCGCGCGGAAGTAGAGCCAGGGATTGCCGAGCCCCCAGTCGCCGTGCTCGTTCGCGGCGCTGAAGAAGCCGACACCGAACACGCCGTATTCCCGCGAATAGGAAAGGCCGCCGGCGGGCGCCGTCCAACCACGCCGCTTCGCCTCCGCTTCGGCGATCTCGACGACATGCGCGCGCGTGATGCGCGCCGGCGTCTGCTTTTCCGGCACCAGCTCGCTCATCGTGTCGAACGGATTCGGGGTCAGGCGCGACATCGACGACACGATCGGCACGACGACCTGCGAGCGAAGATTCATCGACACGGCCGTGATCGCGAGCGTCAACAGAAGCAGCCAGATCCACACCCCGCCCGAGCGATGCAAATCGAAAGTCAAAACGTGTCCGCCACGGCGCCAGCGCAACGCGAAGGATTTGCGCCAGGAGCGAGGATGGGGAAAGGAAAGCATCAGCGAGACGAATCCATCGAGCACCCACACGATCGCGACAATGCCCATGAACAGCGAACCGGCGTCGATGCCGCCGATCTCGGGTAGTTCGAGGCTGTAATGCAGCTTGTAGAGAAACGGCAGCAGGTTCTCGCGCGAGAGCGAGACATCGCCCCAGTTGCGCCTTGCCTGCTCGGCGCCGCTGACCGGGTTTATCGCTATCTGGTTGTACGCAAGTTCCGCCGCCGCGCCGCCGCCCTCGCGCACGCGCGGCTCGACCCATATCTGGACGGCTTCGCCCTGTTGAACCGCGAGTGGCAGATAGCTGACTTCAGCTTCCGGATGCGCCGCCTCCACTGCATCTGCGAGAGCGAGCATGGATTTGTGCGCGCCGCTGTCGGAGACGTAGAACGCGGGGTTGAGGGCGGCATCGAGCTCGTGATCCCACGAGATCACCGCGCCCGTCGCGCCTGCGATGAAAAGGAACACGGCCGTGAACAGGCCCATCCATCGATGCAGCAGGCCGAGGCAGCGGCGAGAAAAAGGGGTGGGCACAGGATGGGCAGCAACGAGCACGGAACGGGTATGCTAACGCGAATGATTCGCTTTTGCGATTATTCAGGCGCTCGACGGCGGGTGAACCGGCAGCACGCCCGGTGCATGGCGGTACGCCTCGCGCGATTGCGGTCGACCTGGAAGCACACCTCCCTGTGGAAAAGTTCACTTTTGCAATCGACGCACGTGGCGCGTCTTCGCGCGTTCACCCAGTATGTGACGCACGTCACTCTTGGTTCCAACCGCGACATGCAAAGCTGCGGTGTTCGCGGCGCTGCCGCACGAAAGTGTTCGGATCGCACCGCCGAGGTCCGCGGCATGGAGAAAAGGACGCTTGAGCAAGGCGCCGGCGATACCGATGATCGAAGATCGATCCAGCCAGGATTTGCTGCAGCTTCAGAGCGAAATCCTGGAGGCGGTCGCCCGTGGCGAAAAAATCGGCGCGATTGCGGAGCGTATCTGCCTGCGTGCCGAAAGCCTTGCGCCGGACGCGATCTGCACGATTCTGAGCGTCGATGCCTACGGGCGACTGCACCCGCTGGCGGCGCCGAGCCTGCCGAAGCAGTATTCGGCGACGCTGAAAAATCTGCAGAGCGGACCTTGCACGGGATCGTGCGGTACCGCTGCATTTCGACGCGAGGCGGTCGAGGTCCACGATATCGAAACCGATCCGCTGTGGGCGGACTACAAGGCGCTGGCGCTGCCGATCGGTCTGCGCGCGTGCTGGTCCAGCCCGATCATGGCGCGCGACCGCCGCGTGGTCGGCACCTTCGCATTCTACTATCGCAGCAAGCGCGGGCCTGCCGAACTCGAACGCCGGATCGTTGAAACCTGCGTCAGTCTGTGCGCGATCGCGATCGAGCACGACGAAGTGCAGTCGCGCATCAACCAGCTTGCGTACTACGACGGCCTGACCGGGCTGCCCAATCGTACGCAATTCCTGGAACTCGCGGCCAGCGTGCTCGCCGATCTGCGGCCTGGCCGCGCGGTCAATATCCTGTACATCGATCTGGACGACTTCAAGAGCGTCAACGACTCGCTCGGCCACCGTGTCGGCGATCTTCTGCTCGAAGGCGTCGCGCGGCGTCTGCTCGCGTGCATGAGTGACAACACCCTGGTGGCGCGTCTGGGCGGCGATGAATTCGCGATCATCCAGTGCTGCGCCGGCGGTGGGCAACAGGAAGGCTCCCTGCTGGCGCAGAAGATCGCCGCGATGCTGGACGACCCCTTCGACTTCGACGAACAACGCGTCAGCATCGGCGCGAGCATCGGCATCGCGCAGAACGTCGATGTCGCGATCCCGCTCGCCGAACTGTCGAAGCAGGCCGACATGGCGCTGTACGAGGCGAAAAACGAAGGTCGCCGCACCCATCGTTTCTTCGTGCCGGCGATGGAGATTGCGGCGCAGTCGCGACGCGGCCTGAAACAGGATCTGCGCAACGCGGTCGACGGCGGCGACTTCCGTCTGGTCTACCAGCCGATCGTCACCCTGGCGACCAACGAACTTGCCGCAGTCGAAGCGCTGCTGCGCTGGAAACACCCGACGCATGGCGAGGTTTCGCCGGCGATATTCATTCCGATCGTCGAAGAGATGGATCTGATCGGTCCGCTCGGCGACTGGGTGCTGCGCGAAGCCTGCAGCGCCGCTGCCGGGTGGCCGCGTGCGATCAAGGTCGGGGTCAACCTGTCGCCGCTGCAGTTCCGCAAGACCGGTTTCGTGCTCGACGTGGTCAGCGCCTTGCACCAGGCCGGTCTGCCGCCCGAACGGCTCGATCTGGAAGTCACCGAAAGCGCGCTGCTTTCGCGCGACATCGCCACGCGCACGGCCCTGCACGAGCTGCACGACTACGGCGTGCGTCTTTCGCTCGACGACTTCGGCACCGGCTACTCGTCGCTGCAATCGCTGCGCTCGTTCCCGTTCGATCGCATCAAGATCGACATGTCCTTCGTGCGCGACATCGGCATGGATGCGGACTCGAGCGCGATCATCCGCGCGGTGATCCGCCTCGCGCGCGACCTCGGCATCAAGACCACGGCCGAAGGCATCGAAACGGAGAACCAGTACGACTGGCTCAGCAAGAACGGCTGCACCGAGGGGCAGGGTTACTGGTTCAGCAAGCCGATGAGCGGCGCCGCGTTCCAGGCGCTGCTGGAACAGCCTGCGCGAAACGAGGAACTGTTCACGCCGACGCTTCGCCTGGTACGCGGCGCCGGCTGAGCGAGGCCGGCGTCAGTCGGTCGTCGCGTATTTCTCGCGCAGCAGTTTCTTGTTGAGTTTGCCGACGCTGGTCTTCTCGATCGTCTCGACCAGCAATACCCGCGAGGGAACCGCGTAGCGCGAAATCACGCCCTGTTCGCTGAAGCCGGTCAGGTGCGCCTTGATCGTATCCTCGTCGAGCGACTGCCCGGCTTTCGCGACGACCAGGGCCAGCGGACGTTCGCCCCAGCGCGCATCCTTGACCGCGAATACCGCAGCTTCCAGCACCGCCGGATGCTGCGAGATCAGGTCCTCGATCTGCACCGACGACACCCACTCGCCGCCGGTCTTGATCACGTCCTTGATGCGATCGGTAATCTTGAGATAGCCGTCCTCGAAATAGCCGATGTCCTGGGTGTGCAGGTAGCCGCCTTCCCATAGCTGTTCGGAAGCCTCGACGTTGCCGAGATAACCCTGGGTGAGCCAGGGCGCGCGTGCGACGACTTCTCCGCTGCTGTGTCCGTCGCGCGGCACATCGGAAAGATCCGGCTCGACCGTGCGCAACTCGACCAGCGGCAGCGGCGCGCCACCCTTGCAGCGGATCGCGAGTTCGCGTTCGGCGCTGAGTTCGCCGAGAGCCGGATGAATCTGCGCAAGGCCGAGGATCGGACAGGTTTCCGACATGCCGTAGCCGCCGAACAGATCCACTCCGCGATCGAGCGCAGCCTGCGCCAGACCCGGCGGCAACGGCGATCCGCCGATCACGGCCTTCCAGCCGCGCAGGTCGGTCGTCTGACTCTTCGGCGAACTCAACAGCATCTGCAGAATGGTCGGCACGCAATGCGAAAACGTGACTTTCTCGCGCTCGATCAATTCGAGCAGCGCATCCGGCAGATAGCGTCCGGGATAGACCTGCTTCACGCCGAGCTGCAGCGCGACGAACGGAATGCCCCAGGCGTGCACATGGAACATCGGCGTGATCGGCATGTAAACATCGCCGTTGTGGAAGCGCTGTCCCGAGGCCGGGCTCGCGAACGCGGCCATCGCGGTGATCGTGTGCAGCACGAGCTGGCGATGACTGAAGAACACGCCCTTCGGCAAACCGGTGGTTCCGGTCGTGTAGAACGTCGTCGCGCGCGTGTTCTCGTCGAAGTCGTCGAACACGAAATCTGCCGAGGCACGTTCGAGCAAACTTTCGTATTCACCCGCGAACGCCGGCTCGCTCGGCAGTGCGCGCGACTCGTCGCAGATCCAGATGAAATGTTCGACCGTCTCGAGCCGCGACGCGATCTCCCGCAGCACCGGCAGGAAATCGCCATTGACCAGCAGCACCTTCGGCGCGGCATGATTGATCGTGTAGAGAATCTGCTCGGGCGACAGACGCACGTTCACGGTCAGCAGCACCGCGCCCATCATCGGAACCGCGTAGAAACTTTCCAGATAGCGGTGGCTGTCCCAATCCATCACGCCAACCGTGTCGCCGAAACCGACGTCTAGACCCGCCAGCACGGAGGCGAGACGGCCGATGCGCTCGCGCAGTTGCCGGTAGCTCATGCGCCGCAGCTCGCGATAGACGATCTCCTGCTCGGCGTAGCGCAGCAGCGGTGCATTCCACAGATGCTTGATCAGCAGCGGAAACGCGTAGGCATTGTTCGCGGGAATTGCCATGGCGTCGGTCATCGATCTCGCTCCGTGTGGGGGCGCGCAGGTTGCGCCGGCAGTCGCAGTTCTTCGGTTTCGCAGAACACCCTGTGTTTCCCGCGACTGCCATCGACGATGTTCAAGCAGAGCGCGTGTCGATAGATTAGCCTGCCGACCCGACATCGGGTGAGCGCGAGGGCATCGACATGCGGAAATTCTTCGGCGGCATTCTGGTCGGGACAGCGCTGCTGTCGACCGCGGCGCTGGCAGCCTCCCCTGCAGCTGCCCCGGACCTCGGCCTGGATATCTACGCGCAACCCGGCCAGCTCGTCGACATCGGCGGCGGCCGCCACATGAACCTGCGTTGCAGCGGCAGTAGCGCGCCGACCGTGCTGCTCGATATCGGCACGGGGATGACGTCGATGTCGTGGCGCAAGGTTCAGCCTCTGGTCGCGAAGACGAACCGCGTGTGCTCCTACGACCGCGCCGGCTATGCGTTCAGCGATCCCGCAGCGCCACCGCGGACTGCGCAGGCGGAAGCCGAGGATCTCGGCGCACTGGTGACCGCGGCGCAGCTGCCGACGCCGCTGATTCTGGTCGGGCATTCGATGGCGAGCTACATCGTGCGGCTGTACGCCGCCGCGCATCCGAAAGATGTTGCCGGCATCGTGCTGGTCGATCCGATTTCCGAGTCGCTGGCCGACGATGCTCCGGCGGTCGCGCAAAACGAAGCGAAGCTGATCGCGGAAAATGATGCCCACGTGCGCAAGTGCGCCGAGGCGGCCCACAAGGGCGAGCTCGATACACCGGGTCCGGCCGCGCAGGCCTGCGTGCCGCCGTCGTTTCCCGGCTTGAGCGAACGCCTCAGCGACAGCGTGCGGCAGCGCTTTCGCAGCGCGGTGTTCTGGGATACTTCGCTGTCCGAACGCGAATCCGGCGCGGCGAACAACGCGGCGATGAAGGCGGCGCCCGCGCTCGTCTCCAATCCCCCGCTGATCGTGCTCGCTGCGGACGGCACCAATAGCTGGTTGCCGGCGGATCAGCGCAAGGCGGCCGACGCCGCCTACGATGCCGGACGCAAGCGCATCGCGCGGCAATCCTCGCACGGTGTCGTCGTGCGCGTGAAAGACTCGTCGCATGACATGCAGGAAGATCGCCCGGATGCGATCGCGCAGGCGATCGCGCGCATGACCGCGGCGCAGGGCAAGGCCGCCGCGAAATAATCTGCGAGCGTGTCGCGGCAGATCGTCATTGCAGCAGATCGTCATCGCAGCAGACCGTCGTCGCGGCGGATCTGATCAGGCGGACTTGGTTGCGCCCGCGCCTCGCTCGCGACGCAGCAGATACAAACCGGCGACGACGATGACGGCGGCGCCGAGCAGCATCGTTCGATCCGGCAAGGTGTGCCAGAGCATCCAGTCGAGGCCAATGCCCCAGACCAGGGCTGTGTATTCGAGCGGCGCCAGGATCGATGCCGGCGTGCGCCGGAATGCTTCGGTGATGCCCCACTGACCGAGCGCGCCGCTGATCGCGAGCGCGATCAGCACCGGCGTATCCGCCGCGCGCAGCGCAATCCATTGCGGCCACGCCAGCGCCGTCGCGAACACGCTCACCATCGCGAGCATCCAGAACACCATGCTCTGGGTGGAGTCGCTGCGGCCGAGCACGCGCACGATCAGGGCCGACAAGGCGTAGCCGGCCGCCGCTGCGATCACCGCCAGACCGCCCGCTGAAAGCATGCCGGCGCCGGTCGGCCGCAACACGATCACGGTACCGGCAAAACCCACCGCGATCGCGCTCCAGCGTCGCCAGCCGACGTGCTCACCGAGGATCGGAACAGCCAGCGCGGTAATCAGCAGGGGCGCGACGAAGAACAGCGAATACGCCTCCGCCATCGGCAAGGTTTTCAGGCCGAACGCAAATGCAGCCAGCATCAATACCGACAATGCGCCGCGCAGCAGATGCAAAGCCCAGCGCACGCGCACTAATTGTCCGGCGCCGCCGTGCAGCAAGGTCCAGATCGCGACCAGCGGCAGCGATGTCAGCCCGCGCAACGCGGCGATCTGCATCGGCGGATAGTGCGGCGTCAGCACTTTCATGCACGCGTCCATCAGACAGAACATCGCGACGGCGAACAGCATCGAGAGAATGCCGCGGCGATGGCTGGTTTCGTGAGCGTGCATGCGTCGACACGAGTGATCGGGTCGCGACAGATTAGCAAGCCCGTGCTGCGTCCGCGTGCGTGTGAAAGCCATCGACACTGCTATCGTCGCAATCGCGTCGGCGTCGATGCGTGCCGGCAAGCGTCGGGAGAAAATTCGGTGAGTGCAGCTCCGCTCGTCATTGAGATTCGCCAGACCACGCATCGCGATCACGATGATCTGCTCAGCGCCGGACTTGGGCTCGAAGGGCTGCAGGCTTCGCCGCCGCCGTTCGCCGATGCGCTCGCGCCGACGTCGGGCGAACTGCGGCGGCGTGCGATCCATACCAATTGGCGCGGCATCGCCGATCTCGGCCCGCTCGGTGGCTACGGCAATGTCTATGGCGCAGTGCCTAAGGTGCCGGGTCGCGAGTACCAGGCATTCGCGAGAGTGGCGGGAGCGCAGTCGCCACACCGTGTGCTGGTGCAGATTCCCGACAGCTTCGATGCGAAGACGCGTTGCCTGCTGGTCACGGCCTCATCCGGATCGCGTGGCGTGTACGGCGCCATCGCGCTCGCCGGCGCGTGGGGTTTGCCGCGCGGCTGTGCGGTCGCCTACACGGACAAGGGCACCGGCGCCGGCTACTACGACTTCGATTCGCACAGCGGCGTTGCGCTCGATGGCCGGCGCACCGAGCGCGGTGCGGCGATGCTGGAATTCGAGCCGGCCGACGCTGGCGCAAGCGGCGGCATCGCCGTCAAGCACGCGCACTCCGGCGACCATCCGGAAGCCGACTGGGGTCGTCACGTGTTGCAGGCAGCGCAGTTCGGTCTGGCGATGCTCGATCGTGCGTATCCGCAACAGGCGCCGTTCACGCCGCAGAACACGCGCGTGATTGCGGTCGGCGTTTCCAACGGTGCCGGCGCCGCGCTGCAGGCCGCGGGCATCGACACCGATCACCTGCTCGCAGGTGTCGTCGCGCTGGCTCCGAATGTACACATGGCCGGACACGGGCGCGCGCTGTACGACTACGTGACGGAAGCCGCGCTGTATCTGCCGTGTGCGCTCGCCGATGCGCGTTTCGCAACGACGCCGTTCGCGCGCAGCGGCGGCGCCGTCACGCCCGCAAGTCTTGCGAGTTGTGCGCAGCTGCATCGGAGCGGTGCGATCAGCGGCACCGACCTCGCGGCACAGGCGCGCGCAGCGCTCGATCATCTGCACGCGAACGGCTGGGACGATCGTGCGATAGCGACCGCGGCGAGCACGACGGCGTTCGATCTTTGGCGCGTGCTGGGCGCGACCTATGCGTCCGCGTACCTGCGCGCACGCGCCGGCGCGATGCCGTGTGATTTCCGCTTCGGCGCAGTCGATGCGAGCGGCGTTTCGATCCCTGCCGATGCGGCGACGCGCGCGGCGTGGTGGGCGGATGCGAACGGCATTCCGCCGGGCGCCGGCGTGCATCTGCTCGGCGGCGGCAGCTCGGTCGAAGCGCGCGCCGCAGCGCTGGAAGAATTGCGCGCGCTGTGGACAGGCGACAGCGCACAGGCGCGAACGCTACGCGCTTCAGTCGACGCAACGCAGGCACGAATTCCGCGCGAAGATCTGCCGATCATCCTCGTGCATGGCGAGGACGACGGTCTGCTGCCGATCGCGTTTTCATCCGATCCCTGCGTCGCTGCGCTCGAAGCTGCCGGTCGCACGCCGACCTACTGGCGTGTGCCGCACGCCCAGCATTTCGACGCCTTCCTCGCGTTGCCGCAATTCGGCGATCGTCATGTTCCCTTGCTGCCCTACGGCTACGCGGCGCTGGACCGAATGCTGGCGCATCTTGCGCAGGGCGTCGCGTTGCCGCCATCGCGCCGGATCGACAGCCGACCTCGCGGCGCGGGTGCGCTCGATCGCAGCATGCTGGGTCTGTGATTGCCGGCGCGCGCGTCGGGACGACGCGCAGCCATCGGAGCAGATGCGCGCCGCGAACCTATCCGTTCGCCAGCTGCAGTCGCGCGCGCTTCGCGGCCTTGCGTTGGCGGCGCCGTTCGCTCATGCGCGCGAACAGCAGATAGATCGCCGGCGTCGACAGCAAGGTCAGGCTCTGCGAAACGATCAGACCGCCGATCATCGCGATGCCGAGCGGACGCCGCAGCTCGGCGCCGACACCGAAGCCGATCGCCAGCGGCAGCGCGGCGAAGATCGCGACCATCGAGGTCATCATGATCGGACGGAAACGCACCAGCGAGGCTTCGCGGATCGCCTCCAGCGGCGCCAGGCCGTGTTCGCGTTCGGCGACGAGGGCGAAGTCGACCATCATGATCGCGTTCTTCTTGACGATGCCGATGAGCAGCACGATCGCGATCATCGAGACCACCGACAGCTCAGTGTCGGTCACCACCATCGCGAGCAGCGCACCGACGCCGGCGGAGGGCAAGGTCGACAGGATCGTGATCGGATGGATCAGGCTCTCGTAGAGCATGCCGAGCACGATGTAGACCGCGAGAATCGCGCCGAGGATCAACGCGGAATTGTCGCCCTGCTGTTTCTGGAAATTACGGAAGTCGCCGGCGAAATCCATGCGGATGTCGCCGGGCATGCGCATGCCGCTGATCGCGTCCTGGATCAGTTTGGTCGCCTGGCCCATGGTCGCGTCCGGCGCCAGATTGAAGCTGAGGCTGACCGTCGAGAACTGGCCTTCGTGATCGATCTCGGTCGGCGCGATGCCGTTCACCATTTTGGTGACGGCGGTGATCGGCACCATGCCGCCGGTACTCGACGACACGTACAAGCGATCGAGCGAGCCCGGATCGGTTGCCTGATTCGGCAGCGCGCTGACCACCACCTTGAACTGGTTGATGTCGGAATAAATCGTCGACACCTGGCGCTGACCGAACGCGTCGTACAAGGCGCTGTCGATCGCGGCGACGCTGACGCCGAGGCGCGCGGCGGTGTTGCGATCGATCTGCAAAGTCTGGCGCGGACCGGCCGAATCAATATCGCTGCCGACATCGCGCAGCTGCGGAATCTTCTTCAACACCTCGACCAGTTTCGGCGCCCATTCCTGCAGCTCGATGCTGTCGTTGCCCTTCAGCGAAACCTGATACTGGCCGCCGCTGCCGCCGGAACCGCCGCCGCCGCCGCTCGGCAGATCCTGCACCGGGCGCAGACGCATCTGGATGCCGGCCACGTTGGCCGCCATCTTGTTGAGCCGCGTCATCACCGCGAACGTCGATTCGCCATTCCGCGCATCGAGCGGCTTCAGGCTGATGTAGAGCTGACCGCTGCCGCCACCGCCGCCGCCCCAGCCGCCGCCGAGACGCGAGCCGACGCTCTCGACCGCCGGGTCCTTCATCACCAGGCTTGCGAGCAACTGCTGCTGCTCCATCATGCGCGGCGGCGACACGTCTGATCCCGCACTCGTGCGTCCTTGCAGCATGCCGGTGTCCTGCTGCGGGAACAGCCCGCTCGGCACCAGGCGCATCAGGAAAATCGTGATCACGATCAGCAGCAGCGGCTGCAGCGCGGTCAGGCGCGGCCAGCGCAGCGAGACATCGAGCATGCGCGCGTAAGCGTTCAACATGCCGGCGTGAAAGCGGTCCAGCCACGCGCCGAAACGCGTCGGCTTCGCTTCCACATGCGGTTTGAGAAAGCGTCCGCACAGCGCCGGGGTCAGGGTCAGGGACACCACGGCGGAGGTCACGATCGCGGCGATCAGGGTGACCGTGAATTCCTTGAAGAACATGCCGGTGATGCCGCTGGCGAACACCACCGGCAGGAACACCGCGATCAGCGACGCGGTGATCGAGACGATGGTGAATCCGATCTCCTTCGCGCCGAGCAGGGTCGCCTGCATCCGCGACATGCCCGCATCGATGTGCCGGATCACGTTCTCGATGACGACGATCGCATCGTCGACGACGAAACCGATCGCGATCACCAGCGCCATCAGCGACATGTTGTCGAGCGTGTAGCCGAGCAGATACATGACCAGAAATGCGCCGGTCACCGACAGCGGCACCGTCGACGCCGCGATCAAGGTCGGCGCGAGCCGGCGCAGGAACAGCGCCATCGTCAGCACCACCATGCCGAGGCTGAGCAGCAGGCTGACCTGCACCTCGTCGATCGAGGCGCGGATGATCGGCGTGCGATCGAAGAACGGCGTCAGCGTGACGCCGGCCGGCAGCCAGGCCTGCATCAACGGGATGTCCGCCTTGACGCTGTCGACCGTGCCGATCACGTTCGCATCCGGCCGCTTGCGCACGAACAGCAGGATCGCGCGGCGCGTGCCGAACCACGCCGCCTGGTACTGGTCCTGCTGGCCGTCGTAAACCTTGGCGACATCCTTCAGATGCACCGGCGTGCCGTTCTTGGTCGAGATCACCAGCTCGGCGAATTCGGCCGCGGTGTGCAACGCGTCGTTGGCGGATACCGCGACCGTGGTCTTGCCGTCGGACAGGAAACCCTGCGGCGAGGTCACGTTCGCGGCGTTCAAGGTATTGCGCACCTGATCCGGCGACAGGCCCATCGAATTCAAGGCGCGCAGGTTGAGATCGACGCGCACCGCCGGCGTCGCGCCGCCGGCCACGTCGACGTCGCTGACGCCGGGAAGCTGGCGAATGCGCTGCGCCAGCAGCGAGTCGGCGTAGTCGTAGAGCTGAGACAGCGGCGCGGTGTCGGACGTCAGCGCGAGGATCAGCACCGGCTGCGCGTTCGGATTCGCCTTGCGATAAGTCGGCGCATTGGTCAGCCCGCTCGGAAGATCCGGCGCTGCCGCGTTGATGGCCGCCTGCACGTCGCGCGCGTAGTCGTCCACGCTGCGGCTGCCGTCGAAAATGAGGATCACCGATGCGCTGTTCTCGCTGCTCGACGAGTTGATCGTGTCGATGCCGGGAATCTGGCCGAGATGGCGTTCGAGCGGCGCGGCCACGGTCGAGGCCATCACATCCGCGCTGCCGCCGGGCTGGCTCGCGGTGACGAAGATCGCCGGAAATTCCAGGTTCGGCAGCGCCGCCACGCCGAGCAGGAAGTAGCAGATCATGCCGATCGCGAACAGGCCGATCGCGAGCAACGAGGTCGCGATCGGACGCCGGATGAAGGGGGCGGAGATGTTCATGCCGACACTGCCTCGCGCACGATGGATTCATCGTCGGCGCGAAGGGCCGAAAATTTCTGCGCGGTCCTGCTCGCGTTCACGCCGGTCGTACCTCGCCGCGCGCGAGTACGCGGCGCTCACGTCGTGCCCTGACCCAGTCGGACCATCCCTCGAAATAGAGATAGATCACCGGCGTCGTATACAAGGTGATCAGCTGCGACAGCAGCAGGCCGCCGACGATCGAAACACCGAGCGGCTTGCGCAGTTCGGAGCCGATACCGTTGCCGAGCGCGAGCGGCAGGGCGCCGAGCAGGGCCGCGGCGGTGGTCATCATGATCGGGCGGAAGCGCAGGATGCAGGCGCGCCGGATCGCCGCGCGCGCATCGAGGCCGCTGCGCTGCGCGTCGATCGCGAAGTCGATCATCATGATCGCGTTCTTCTTGACGATGCCGATCAGCAGCACGATGCCGACGATGCCGTCGACCGACAGGCTCATGCCGCAGGCCATCAGCGCGAGCAGGGCGCCGACGCCGGCCGGCGGCAGGGTCGAGATGATCGTGATCGGATGGATGTAGCTCTCGTAGAGCACGCCGAGCACGATGTAGATCACGATGATCGCGGCGAGCAGCAAGAGCACTTCGTCGGTCAGCGAAGCCGAGAACTCGGCCGCCTTGCCGATGAACTGTCCGCGCAGCTGCGGCGGGAATTTCATCTGCGTCTCGACCGCGCGGAAGGCGTCGACCGCATCGGACAGGGAATAACCCGGTGCGAGATTGAACGAGATCGTCACCGCCGGCAGCTGGTCCTGATGGCTGACCACCAGCGGCGCATTCGCCTGCGCTGAACTCGCCAGGGCCGACAGCGGAATGGTGCCGCCGCCACCGAGCGCGATGCCGATGTTGCCGGTGTTGCCGATGCCCGACGGCGTCGCCGAATTGCTCGAGGTGGCCTGGCCGAGCGTCGTCGCGTTGCTGCCGACCAGGGCGCCGTTGCCGTTGCCGCGCACGGTGAGCTGATCGAGCAGGGCCTTGCTGGTGCGGAACTCCGGTGCCACTTCGAGCACGACGCGATACTGGTTCAACTGGGTGAAGATGGTCGAGATCTGGCGCTGACCGAAGGCGTCGTACAAGGTGTCGTCGATCGTCTGCATCGGCACGCCGAGACGGCTCGCCTTCTCGCGATCGATGGTCAGGTTCAGCGCATTGCCCTGGTTGGCGAGGTTGTTGTCGACGTCGGCCAGTTCCGGACGCTTGCGCAGCGCGTCGGTCATCGCGGTCGCCGATACGGCGAGCTGCTTGGCGTCGACTTCGGAGAGCGAATACTGATATTCGGTCGGCGCCACGCGCGTATCCAGCGCGACGTCCTGCACCGGCTTCAGGTACAGCGCGGCGCCTGGAATATGCGCGGCTGCGTTCTGCAGCGCCGGCAACACCTGGTCGAGTCCGCCGCGTTCGCTGCGCGGTTTCAGCACGATGCTGAGCTGACCCTGGTTCAAGGTCGGATTGATCGAACCGGCGCCGACGAAGGCGGCGATACCGGCAACCGCCGGCACCGCACGCAAGGCATCGGCGACCGCCTTGGTCCGATCCTGCATGGCAGGGAACGCGATGTTCTGGTCGGCCTGCACGACGCCGGTGACCAGGCCTGTATCCTGCTCCGGCAGCAGGCCTTTCGGAATGATGATGTAGAGCGCGATCGTCACGATCAGGGTGACCGTCGCCAGCAGCAACATCAGCGTCTGACGCGCGAGCACCCAGTCGAGGCTGCGGCCGTAGCCGTCGAGAATGCGCGTCCAGGTGTTCTGCTTCGTCGGTGCGCCATCGTGCGCATCGACATGATCGCCGGCCGGCAGCGCATCCGCCTTCAGCAGATACGCGCACATCATCGGGGTCAGGGTCAGCGAGATCAGCATCGAGATCGCGACCGCGATCGTCAGCACCCAGGCGAATTCGTGGAACAGGCGACCGGTGACGCCGGGCATCAGCAGCAGAGGCAGGAACACGGCGATCAGCGACACCGTCAACGACAACACGGTGAAGCCGATTTCCTTGGCGCCGCGTTCGGCCGCCTCGAGCGGCTGCTTGCCCTGCTCGATGTAGCGCACGATGTTCTCGATCATCACGATCGCATCGTCGACGACGAAGCCGGTCGCGACGGTCAGCGCCATCAGCGAAAGGTTGTCGAGCGAAAAGCCGGCAAACGCCATCACGCCGAACGTGCCCATCAACGACAGCGGCACGGCGACGCTCGGAATCACCGTGGCCCACAGACGACGCAGGAACACGAAGATCACCGCGATGACCAGCAGCACGGTGAGGCCGAGGGTGAATTCGACATCCTCGACCGAGGCGCGGATGGTGATCGTGCGATCGGAAAACACCTGCAGGTGCACATCGGCCGGCAACAGCGCCTGCAGACTCGGCAGCTGCTTGTCGATTTCGGCGACCGTCTGCACGATGTTCGCACCGGGCTGGCGGCGCACGTCGAGCAGCACGGCCGGCTTGCTGTTCGCCCACGCGGCGAGCTGATCGTTCTCGACGCCGTCGATCACCTGCGCGATGTCGGACAGGTGCACCGGTGCGTTGTTCTTGTAGCTGATGATGGTCGAGCGGTAATCGTCGGCGTCGGCGAGCTGGTCGTTGGTGCCGATGCTGAAACTCTGCACGGTGCCGTTGAGGCTGCCCTTCGGCGCATTCACGTTGGCCTGGGTCAGCGCCGAACGCACGTCTTCCATGGTCAGGCCGAGACCGGCCAGCTGCGCCGGATTGACCTGCACGCGCACGGCCGGTCGCACATTGCCGGCGATGCTGACGAGGCCGACGCCGCTGATCTGCGACAGGCGCTGCGCGATGATGCTGTCGGCGTAGTCGTTGACCTCGCGCAAGGGGCGCGTGTCCGAGGTCAGCATCAAGGTGAGGATCGGCGCATCGGCCGGATTCACCTTGTTGTAGACCGGCGGATACGGCAGGTTGGTCGGCAAAGTGCCGCGCGCGGCATTGATCGCCGACTGCACGTCCTGGCCGGCGGCGTCGATTTCGCGGCTCTGGTCGAACTCGATGATGATCGTGGACAAGCCAGCCGAGCTGTCCGAGCTCATCGTGGTGATGCCGGAAATCTGCCCGAACTGACGCTCCAGCGGCGTCGTCACCAGCGAGGCCATCGTCGATGCGCTGGCGCCGGGATACTGCGTCGTCACCACCAGGCTGGGTGCATCGATATCCGGCAGCGCGGCCACCGGCAGCGCGCGATAGCCCATCACGCCGAGCAGCAGCAAGGCCACCATCAACAGCGAGGTGGCGATCGGACGCTGGATGAAAATCGAGGAGAAGCTCACAAGAGAATCCTGATAGGTCCGCGCGCGCTTCAGCCGCCGCGCCGTCCGCCGCCGCGCCGCTGCGGCTGGCTCTTGTCCTGCTGCTTCAGCTTGTCGAGCTCGGCTGCGCTCGTCGCCGGCGGTGCCTCGCCCGGAGCGAGCGCCTGCACCTTGCTGCCCGGCTTCAGGCGGAACTGGCCTTCGGTGACCACGCGGTCGCCGGCCGCGACGCCGCCGCTGACCAGGGTGCCGTTGTCGCCGGCATCGCCGATCGGCGTGATCGTCTTCATCGCCACCGTGTTGTCGGCCTGCAACGCGTACACGTAGCTGCCATCCGGACCGCGCTGCACTGCCGTCGCGGGAACGACCAGACCGCCCTTGACCGTGCGCGTCTGCACACGGACGTTGACGAACTGGCCCGGCCACAAGGCGTTCTTGTCGTTGTCGAATTCGCTCTTGAGCTTGAAGGTGCCGGTGGTCGTGTCGATCTGGTTGTCGATGACCTTGAGCACGCCGCTGGCGATCACGTGCGAATCGGTGCGATCGAGCGCGGTGACATCGAGCGCGGCGTCGGTCTGGCCGGTGCGCACCTGTTCCAGATTCTGTTCCGGCAGGGTGAAGATCACATTGATCGGATGCACCTGGGTCAGGGTCACGATGCCGGTCGAGGCGTTCGCGGTGACCAGATTGCCGACGTCGACCTGGCGGATGCCGGCAATGCCGGTGATCGGCGCGACGATGCGCGTATAGCCGAGCTGGATTCGCGCCGAGGCCGCGGCAGCTTCATCCGCGGCAACCAGCGCGGTCTGTGTGGCGACCGTCTGGCGCTGGTTTTCCAGATCCTGGGCGGCGACGAAATGTTGCTTGATCAGATCCTCGTAGCGCCGCAGGGTGCTCGCCGAGGCCGACAAGGTCGCTGCGTCCTGCTTCTTCTTGGCGAGCGCTTGGTCGAGCGAGGCCTGGAAGGTGCGCGGGTCAATCTGCGCGATCAGGCTGCCGGCCTTGATCTCCTCGCCTTCCTTGAAATTGATCGACTGGATCTGGCCGCTGACCTGCGCGTTCACGGTGACGGTGTTCAAGGCCTGCACGGTACCGAGTGCGGTCAGATACACCGGAACGTCCCTGGCCTCGACCGCGACCACGGTGACCGGCACCGGCGCATCGGCTGCCGCGGCACCCGCGCGCCCGCCCGCGGCCGGATTGCGCACGGCATGCGATTCCCACAGGCGCCAGCCGACGATACCGGCGAGAACCAGTACTACGACAACCAGCGCGAGCTTCCAACGCGACATACAGCTTTTCCTTGAGGCTTGCGAAGAGTGCGCCGCCGCAAAACGGCGCGCGTAGATGTAAAGGCTAGCAGCCACACGGATACGGTGGCGTTGCCGCCGCGTAAATCCGTCTTTACATGCACATTTGACTCAGGTCCAGCATTGGTTCGGGGGAGTCGGCGCGCGATCTTTTCGCCGTCGGCCGGCGGCGTACCCATACCTGCCCAACCTCTGCGCATGACAGGGGATTTATGCTGCACTGCGGTTTGCGAAAGCTGCGTGATCGGAACAGTCTTGCGCCCCTGACAGGAATTTTTCCCGGCTCACGGCCCGCCAGCTCGAAACGGGCCGCCGCAGCGGCCGGTAGACGCGCCAGTGAGCATTGAAGAGGATAGTTCATGGGCGACTCAGCACTGGTCGTAAGGCACGCGTCCCGCGTGATCAAGGCCGTCCGCGGAGAACAGCGTTCGACCGTTGCGCCGCATGTGGCGAAGTCGTGGGATCGCTGCCTCACCGAATACGGCATGCAGCCGACCGGCGCGCGGGCGACCGCGGTGCTCGAGGCGACCCAGCTGCGCGAGCGCCAGCAGCACATGGGCGAGCTGCTGAATGTCGCGCGCGCGGAAATGGAGAGCCTGTACGACCAGATTTCCGGTTCCGGCTACGCGGTGATCCTCGGCGATGCGGACGCGACGATCCTGCACACGATTGCCGATCCGACCCTGAAGCGCGAATTCCGTCATGCGGGCCTTTGGCTCGGTGCGCTCTGGGACGAGCGCCACGAAGGCACCAATGGCCTCGGCACGTGCATCGCCGAACGCGCTTCGGTGACGGTGCATCGCGAAGAACATTTCATGGGTTACAACGTCACCCTGTCCTGTTCCGGCGCGCCGATCATGGACGCGCACGGCGGCCTGCTCGGCGTGCTCGATGCCTCGTCCGCCAACTGCAGCGATACGCGCCTGATCCAGCGCCACACGATGGCCCTGGTCAACATGTCGGCGAATCTGATCTCGCGCTTTCATTTCCTGCGCGAATTTCCGCAGGCCTATATCCTGCAATTCCACAGCCGGCCCGAATTCGTCGGCCTGCTGCACGAGGCGTTGATCGCGATCGGCACCGACGGCACCGTTCTCGCCGTCAACGAAAGTGCGCTCGCCCAGCTCGGCCATCCTGACCGCAGCCGCTTGATCGGACGTTCGATCGATTCGGTGTTCCAGTTCGCCTTCACCACGATGGAGCAGCGCGCCGCCACCGATCCGCGCACGATCTGGCCGATCCGCGATGTCGAACACGGCCGGCGCTTCTATGCGCTGGTGCGCTCGCAGCAGCAGTCGGGAACGCGTTCGCCGGTTTCCGCCGGCCCCGCTGCGCGCAGTGCCAACGGCAGCGAGCATGGCGCTCGCCGTCACGTCGGCAACGATCCGACCATGCAGCACAACCTGCATTGCGCGCAGCAGCTCTTCAGCAAGCGAGTGCCGATCCTGCTGCAGGGCGCGACCGGTACCGGCAAGGAAGCGTTCGCGCGCGTGATGCACAACGCGGCGGCGTGGTCGGGCAAGCCGTTCGTCGCGGTCAATTGCGGCGCCATTCCGGAATCCCTGATCGAGAGCGAACTGTTCGGCTACACGCGCGGCGCGTTCACCGACGCCGATCGTCACGGACGTCCGGGCAAGATCCTGCAGTCGAGCGGCGGCACCCTGTTTCTCGACGAAATCGGCGACATGCCGCTGACCCTGCAGACGCGTCTGCTGCGCGTGATCGAGGAATTCGAGATCGTGCCGCTCGGCGGCGATCAGGCGATCACGGTCGATCTGCACGTGATCAGCGCGAGCCATCGCGATATCCGGCAGATGGTCCAGGACGGCGAGTTCCGTGAAGATCTGTACTACCGCTTGAATGGTACGACGCTGCATCTTCCCCTTTTGCGCGACCGCGCCGATCGCGCGGAGCTGGTCGACGTGCTGCTGCGCGAGGAAACCCAGGACAGCGATCCGGTGCGCATCCAGCCCGATGCGCTGCACGCACTGTTGTCGTATCACTGGCCCGGCAACATCCGCCAGTTGCGCAACGTGCTGCGTACCGCGGCGGCGCTGTGCAGCGACAACGCGATCCGGCTGTCGAACCTGCCGCAGGAACTGCTCGACGAGGCGGCCGAAGGGATTCCGGCGCCGGACGCACCGATCGTGATGAGCGTCGGCGCGGGGGCTTCGACCGAAGCCTGCTGCCGCACGCCGCTCGACACCGCCGAGCACGCGACCTTGCTGCGCGAGCTCGAGCGCAATCGCTGGAACATCACGCATACCGCCGATTCGCTCGGCGTGAGCCGCAACACCCTGTATCGCAAGATCCGCAAGCATCAGATTCCGCTCGCCGAATAGGCGCGCCATCGATGCAGTCGCGCGCGTGTCTCGACCGAGGCACGCGACGCGAGCTGAGCGCAGTTCACGATTTTCGCTAGGCCGCGCGCGCCGGATCGACTGCTACGATGAAACGTGCTGCCACGATCCGCGGATGGAATCGATGGCGGGTCGACACGGCCATCGGTTGGGATTTCATGCGTACATCAAGATCAGGAACGCGTTCCTGCGCTCCGGCATTGCTCGGGTTTTTCGTCGCATCCGGCTGCGCTGCCGCCGACGCAGGCACAGCCGATGCCGGCAACGAGACCGATCTGCCGACGGTCGTCGTCACCGCGACGCGCACCGCGCAGGATCCGTACGATGTTCCGGCCTCGATCGATTCGGTCAACATGAGCGAGCAGCCGGATCGCATCGGCGTGAATCCGTCGGAATATCTCGCCGCGGTGCCGGGCCTGCTCGCACGCGACCGCCAGAACTATGCGCAGGACGAACAGATCTCGATCCGCGGCTTCGGCGCGCGTTCGACCTTCGGCGTGCGCGGGGTTCGCCTGTACACCGACGGCATTCCGGCGACGATGCCGGACGGGCAGGGGCAGGTGTCGAATTTCAATCTCGATTCCGCCGAACGCATCGAGGTTCTGCGCGGTCCGTTCTCGGCGCTGTACGGCAATTCGTCCGGCGGCGTGATCCAGATCTTCACCGCCGACGGCAGCGATCCAGCCCAGGTCGACCTCGGTCTGACCGGTGCCAGCGACGGCACCTTGCGCGCCAGCGCAAATGCGCGCGGCGTGGCCGGTGCGGTCGACTACAACCTCGACGTCACGCACTTCCAGACCGACGGCTATCGCGATCACAGCGAGGCCGAGCGCGAATCCGGCAACGCGAAGCTCGGCTTCAAGATCGGTGACGGCGGCAAACTCACCTTGCTGCTCAACACGGTGTCGCTGCCCGGCGCGCAGGATCCGCTCGGTCTCACGCATGCGCAGTTCAACGCCGACCCGACCTCGGTCGCGAGCGTCGCCGAGCTGTTCAACACGCGCAAGAGCGTGCACCAGACCCAGGGCGGCGCAATCTACGAGCAGGACATGGGCGGCGGCAACTCGCTGCGCGTGCTCGGCTACTACGGCCATCGCGATGTCGAGCAATACCTGTCCGTGCCGGTCGCCGCGCAGGCCAATCCGCTGCATTCCGGCGGCGTCGTCGATCTCGGCGGCGACTACGGCGGTACCGATCTGCGCTGGACCTGGAAGGGCGAACTCGCGGCGCGACCGTTCGAGGTTGCCGCCGGCATCAGCTACGACAACCAGGGACAGGATCGTCACGGCTACGAGAATTTCATCGGCGACGTGCTCGGCGTGCGCGGCGCTCTGCGTCGCAACGAGGAAGACACCGTTCACGATTTCGACCAGTACGCGCAGGCCACCTGGCGTTTCGCCGACGCCTGGTCGTTGACGGCGGGCTTGCGTCACAGCGAGGTCAAGTTCGACTCGGTCGATCGCTACGTCACCGCGACGAATCCAGACGACAGCGGACGCGTGGAATATGGGGCGACCACGCCGGTTGCCGGCCTGATCTGGCGCGCCGCCGACTGGGCGAACCTGTACGCCTCGTACGGCAAGGGATTCGAGACGCCGACCTTCAACGAACTCGGCTATCGCGCGGACGGCGGCGCCGGTCTCGCCTTCAATCTGGTGCCTTCGCGCAGCCGCAACAGCGAACTCGGCATCAAGATGCGTCCGACGCGCAACATCGAGGCGAACATCGCCGTGTTCCGTGCCGACACCCAGGACGAACTCGCGATCGCGACCAGCGCCGGCGGCCGCACGACGTATCAGAACATCGGCAAGGCGCGCCGCGACGGCGCCGAGGCCTCGCTCGCGTGGCGCTTCAGCGAACTGTGGAAACTGCAGCTGGCCTACACCTATCTGGACGCGACCTTTCGTTCGCCGTTCCTGACCTGCGTCACCTCGACCTGCACCACACCGAACACGCCGGTTGCCGCCGGCACGCGCATTCCGGGGATTCCGAAAACCGATCTGTACCTCGGACTCGGCTGGGGCGGCGACAGCGGCTGGCGCGCGACGGTCAGCGAAAGCTACGTGAGTTCGGTGACGGTCAACGACATCGGCAGCGATGCCGCACCGGCTTATGCGGTTGCCGCTGCGGAAGTCGCCTACGGGTTCAATCTCTCGAGCGGCCAGCTGCGCACCTTCCTGCGCCTGGACAATCTGTTCGATCGCCAGTACGCAGGCTCGGTGATCATCAACGATGCGAATGGCCGCTACTTCGAGCCCGCGCCGGGGCGCAGCGTGATGCTCGGCCTGCAATGGTCGTGGTCGAGCTGAGCAAGTTCCGCAGTCAGACGCGACCGCGCGAGCCGAGCATCTCGGCACCGACCTTGAACAGATCGCCGAGGCCGAGCTTGCCGTCGCCGTCCTGATCCAGGATCGAGCCGAGCAGACCGCCGTTGCCGCTCTGGGTGATGCGCTGCGTTTCCTGCCCGAGCACGCTGCCGAGACCGCCCGGACTCATGCCCTGTTTCTGGCTCAGGTTGCCGAGCACGCTCATCACGATCGGCGTGAGGATGGCGAGCAACTGGCCGGCATTCTGCGAACCGATGCCGCTGGCCTGACCGAGCCCCTGCGTCGCCTGATCCTGGCGGCCGCCGAAGATGCTGCCGAGAATCGATCCGGTACTGACGCCGCCCGTGCCGCCGCCGCCACCGAGCATGCTGCCGAGGATCGAGCCGACATCCAGCCCGGCATGCTGGGTCGCGACGCTGTGGAGATCGTTGGCGCCGGCCTCGGTCGAGGCATTCTGCGCGAGCCCGCCGACGACCAGGGGTACGGCCTGCTGGATCGCTGCCTCCGCTTGCGCGGGATCGACACCGAGCTGATTGGCGATGGCCTGGATGCTCGACGGGTCGAGGTGGTTGAGAACCTGGTCGGTCAGATTGCTCATCGGAATCTCCGCTATGTCGGGTAGGTGGGCCGGCGCAGGGGCACGATCGCACGCGAGCGTGACGCTGTCATGCACGCGGATGCGGCGGCGAATTTCCCATTACCGAGGCGCCACGATACGCTCGCCTCCGGCGCACCGCCAACGCGCACCGGCGCGGTGGATTTTCGAGCGAGCAAAGTCGGCGTGAACGAGTCCCGTCAACGCATGGAAGACCTGCATGCACGCTACGCGGCATCGTTTGCGGGCAAGCATGCTGCGCTGACGACCGCGTGGGAACATTTCCTCGCGAATCCGCGCGACGCAACGGCGCTGCGCGACCTCTACACCTTGCTGCATCGCTTGGCCGGTTCCGCCTTCTCGTATGACTACAATCGTCTGGGCGAACGCGCACGCGAAGCCGAGCGCGTGCTGCGCAGCTGGGATGAAAGTCCAGAGGAGACGCGTGGCGCTGCGGCCGACCTTGCGAAGGACCTCGCAGAACCCGTGCGCCGCGTGCTCGCCGAGCTCGCTCAGTCGGCGGCGCCGTCGACATCCTGAGCGATCGCACCGCGCAGGTTCTTCGCGCTCGAATCGAAGCGCATGACGCCAACGCGTTTTTCACCGATCATGCACGATCCACACTGGCGTGATCGACGATGCAGAGCATTCCTCCCATTTCCCTGATCGGCGCACCGACCGACATCGGCGCCGGCCATCGTGGTGCTTCGATGGGGCCGGAGGCGCTGCGCGTCGCCGGTCTCGGCGAAGCCTTGATCGCACGCGGACTGGATGTGGTCGACCGCGGCAATCTGAGCGGCCCGTTCAATCCCTGGCTGCCGCCGGTCGAGGGCTATCGTCATCTGGCCGACGTGGTCAGCTGGAATCGCGCCGTGATGCAGGCGGTCGCTGCCGAACTCGCCGCGGCACGGCTGCCGATCCTGCTCGGCGGCGATCATTGTCTGGCGATCGGATCGATCGGCGCCGTCGCCCGGCATTGCCGTGAACGCGGCAAGACCCTGCGCGTGCTCTGGCTCGATGCGCATGCCGATTTCAACACCAGCACGATCACCCCGTCCGGCAACGTGCACGGCATGCCGGTCGCGTGTCTGTGCGGGCATGGTCCGCGCGAACTGGTCGAACTCGGCGACGCCGCGCCGATGCTGGATACCGCAGCGATCCGCCAGATCGGTATTCGTTCGGTCGATCCCGGTGAAAAGCGCCTCGTGCGCGAAGCCGGTCTCGACATCTACGACATGCGTTACATCGACGAGATCGGCATGATGCGCGTGATGGCCGAAGCGCTCGACGGCATCGACGCGAACACGCATCTGCACGTCAGCTTCGATGTGGATTTTCTCGATCCGGCGATTGCGCCCGGCGTCGGCACGACGATTCCGGGCGGGCCGAACTATCGCGAAGCGCAGTTGTGCATGGAGATGATTGCCGACACCGGTCTGCTCGGATCACTCGACATCGTCGAACTCAATCCCGCACTCGACGTGCGCAATCAGACCGCGCTGCTCGCGGTCGATCTGGTCGAGAGCCTGTTCGGCAAATCCACCCTGATGCGCGACTGAGCGCAGCCTTCAATCGAAGCCGGTTTAAATCAGAGCCGGTTTCAATCGAAGCCGGTTTCAATCGAAGCCGGTTTCAATCGAAGCCGGTTTCAATCGAAGCCGTTCTTGAAGATCTCGTCGCCGAGCACGTACGGATCGATCGCGATCACGTCGTAGCTGATCGTCGACGGCGCGCCGCCGCCGCTGATCCCGCTGATGGTGACGTGATAAGTCACATCCGCCGCCGGCTGCGTATAGGTCACGCCCTGCGGTTTCCATACCAGCGTGTTGTCGCCGTAGCCGTTCTGCACGCTTTCGTAGCTCGGCGCAGCGAGCGGCTGACCGTTGCGCTTCATGCTGACCGTGGCGCTCGCGAAATTCGCGTTCGGCCACGAGAACGACCAGCGGTTCGAATCGCCCGGCAACAGCTGCCAGGGTATGTAGCCGCGCGAAGGCCACGCGACGCCGTTCGGCGTGGCAGGACGATTGCCGAACGGTCCGAGCACCCAGAGCGCGTTCGTAGCCCACTGCGGGTTGTACGGAATCGAGCCCGAATCCATCTGCACCTGCGGCGGATACTGGATCCAGCGCCGATGACCGGTCGCCTCGTTGCCGGTGCCGCCGTCATCCATGTAGAGATCGATCGCGCCGGTGCCGGCCGCCGCGTTGTTGCCGAAGCCGGCCGCGATGTTGGAATGAGCGGCAGCGTCGTGACCGCCCGAGGTCCAGCAGGTCCAGCTGCTCGGCGGATCGTGGCTCAGCGCATGGTTCGCGCTGAACATCAGCGCCGCCGCCTGTGTTTCGCTCGCTTCGACGCCGCCATTGAGCGCGACATTGCCGGGCAGTCCCGACAGCGCGCGATAGAAATTCACGCGGTCGATGGTGGCCTGGCGATAGGCCGCGCTGGTCGTGCCGGCCGTGCAGCTCGCGACATTGCCGTTCCAGCCGATCGGCACGCTGGCCTGCGGCAGATAGATCGACTGATAGGCGCCAGCAACCTGGTTGCGATTCTGCGGATCGATCGTGATCGACTGCGCTGCCCACGGCACCGTCGCGGCCTGCTCGATCGGCTCGGCCGATTCCATGCGTGGCGCGGCACCGAGCTGCACGTACGCGCTGTCCGCATGTGCGCTCGCTGCACCGATGAAAACCTCACCGACGAGAACGCCGAGCAGGGCGAGCGGAACGGCAGGATGCTTCAACAGATTCATGGCGGGGATTCTCGCTGCGCGGCGACGGTGTCCGACTTCGGTCAGGCACCATCATCGTGTCCGCCTGAACCCGAGGTTAGCTCGTCCGCCTCATCGCGTGAACCTGCGGAGTGCATCACGCTAGTCGATCGCGGCGTCTCCGCGAAACAGCGTCCAGCGCCGCGCGACGATGCCGACCGCGGCCCCGGCCTGCGGAACCTCGCCGCGGAAATGACCACGCTCGTGAATCGCGATCAGTGGCTTGGCCAGCACCGCGTGGCGCGCTTCGATGCGCAGGGTCGAGCCGAGGTCGCGCACGCTTTCGATGCGCGCCTGCGCCTGCGCGGGTTCGGCGATGACGAAATCCAGATCGTGCGGGCGCACGAAGGCGACCACATCGTCCGCTGTGTGACCGGACCACGCGCCGTGAAGCGCGGCCGGCAATTCGTTGACCTCGCCGAGAAAGCGGCATACGAAGGGACTGGCTGGTTTCGTGTACAGCGTATTCGGATCGGCCAGCTGTTCGATGCGGCCCTGATTCATCACCGCGATGCGATCGGCCAGTTCGAAGGCTTCTTCCTGATCGTGCGTGACGAACACGCTGGTCACGTGGATGCGATCGTGCAGGCCGCGCAGCCAGCGGCGCAGATCGCCGCGCACGCGCGCATCGAGCGCACCGAAAGGCTCGTCGAGCAGCAGGATCTCCGGCTCCACCGCGAGCGCACGCGCGAGCGCGACGCGCTGACGCTGGCCGCCGGAAAGCTGCGCCGGATAGCGCTGCGCGAGTTCGCCGAGTTGCACCAGTTCGAGCAGTTCGTCGACCTTGCGCTCGAGTTCCTTGCGCTTCGGGCGCAGGCGCCAGCGCCGGATGCGCAAGCCGAAGGCGACGTTCTCGAATACGCTCAGGTGATTGAACAGCGCGTAGTGCTGGAACACGAAACCGACATGACGCTTGCGCGCGCTCAGCGCCGTCACGTCACGATCGTTGAAGCTGACCTTGCCGTGGTCCGGAAACTCCAGTCCGGCAATCACGCGCAACAGCGTGGTCTTGCCGCAACCGGAAGGGCCGAGCAGGGCGAGCAATTCGCCGGACTCGATGCTGAGATCGATGCCGCGCAGCGCCGGCGCGTTGCCGTAGCTGTAACGGATGTCGGTGACGTCGATGCTCATGCGCCGCGCTCTCGCTGCAAGGTCCGTTGCAGACGCCAGCCGATGATCTGCTTCAGCACCAGGGTCAGCAACGCGAACAGCGCGAGCAGCGAGGCCATCGCGAACGCGGCGGTGCGGTTGTATTCGTTGTAGAGGATTTCGACATGCAGCGGCATCGTGTTGGTGAGTCCTCGAATATGACCGGAGACGACCGAGACCGCGCCGAACTCGCCGATCGCGCGAGCATTGCAGAGGATCACGCCGTACAACAAACCCCAGCCGATCTTCGGCAGCGTGACGCGCCAGAACATCGAAAACCCCGAGGCGCCGAGCGTGATCGCAGCGTGTTCCTGATCGCTGCCCTGCGCCTGCATCAGTGGAATCAGTTCGCGCGCGACGAACGGAAACGTCACGAAGGTGGTCGCCAGCACGATGCCGGGAACCGCGAAGATGATCTTCATGTCATGCGCGCCGAGCCACGGTCCGAGCCAGCCCTGCGCGCCGAACAGCAGGACGTAGATCAATCCGGCCACCACCGGCGACACGGCAAACGGCAGATCGATCAGGCTGATCAGCAAGCCCTTGCCGCGAAACGTGTAGCGCGTGACCAGCCAGGCGGCAGCGACGCCGAACAGCGTGTTCAGCGGTACCGCGATCGCCGTGACGAGCAGGGTCAGGCGGATCGCGGCGCGCGCATCCGCGTCGATGATGCTGGCGCGATACACCGACCAGCCCTTCTCGAACGCGTAGCCGAACACCGCAACCAGGGGCAGCAGCAGGAACAGCGCGACGAACAGCAAGGCGATCGTGAGCAAGGTCCAGCGCAGCCAGCGCGGATCGCGCAGTGCGGTCGACGAGCGGCGGCCGATGTCTGCGCTCATCGCGGCTGGCCTTTCGAAGATGCGCTCATCGCGCATCGGCCGAGCGGCGCCGCACGATCCACAGTTGCAGCAGGTTGATCGAAATCAGCGCGACGAACGACGCCAGCAGCAGCACCACCGCGATCGCGGTCGCGCCGGCATAGTCGTACTGGTCGAGCTTGGCGGTGATCAGCAGCGGCGTGATTTCCGACACCATCGGCATGTTGCCGGCGATGAAGATCACCGAACCGTACTCGCCGATCGCGCGTGCGAATGCGAGCGCAAAACCGGCCAGGATCGCCGGCCACAAGGTCGGAAGCACGACGCGCCAGAGCGTGGTCAGACGGCCCGCGCCGAGTGTCGCGGCGGCTTCCTCGATGTCCGGCTCGAGCTGTTCGAGCACCGGCTGCACGCTGCGCACCAGAAACGGCAGGCTGACGAAGGTGAGCGCGATCGTGATGCCCGTGGGCGTGTAGGCGACCTTCCAGCCGGCAGCCTCGATCCAGCGCCCGAGCAATCCGTTCGATGCGTACAACGCGGTCAAGGTGATGCCGGCGACCGCGGTCGGCAGCGCGAACGGCAGATCGACCAGGGCGTCGATCAGCTTGCGTCCCGGAAAGCGGTAGCGCACCAGTACCCAAGCCAGCAGCGGGCCGAGCACGAGGTTGATCAAGCCGGCGAGTGCCGCGCAGCCGAAGGTCACGCGATACGAGGCCAGCGCGCGCGGCGAGGACACCGCGGCCCAGAACTCGAGCGGTCCGAGTGTTGCGGATTTCAGCGCGAGCGCCGCCAGCGGAATCAGCACGATCAGAAACAGGTAGCTGATGCAAAGCCCCAGCGTCAGTCCGAAGCCGGGCAGCGCATGGCGGCGCCAGCGAAGACGCATCGAACCTCCGTTGTGGTCAGAGTCGGCGGCCTAGCGTGCGCCCGGCACGTAGATCCGATCGAACGTGCCGCCGTCGGCGAAGTGGGTCTTCTGGGCTTTTTGCCAGCCGCCGAACGCTTCGTCAACCGTGACCAGATTGACCGCAGGGAAATCCGCCGCGTGCGCTGCCGCGACCGTGGCGTCGCGCGGACGATAATAATTCTTCGCCGCGATTTCCTGGCCTTGTGGCGAATACAGGAACTGCAGATACGCCTCGGCCACCTTGCGCGTGCCGCGCTTGTCCACAACCTTGTCGACGACCGACACCGGCGGCTCGGCGAGGATGCTGAGCGAGGGCAGCACGATGTCGAACTTGTCCTTGCCGCCCGCTTCGGTCAAGGCCAGCAAGGCTTCGTTTTCCCAGGCGAGCAGCACATCGCCCTGACCGCGCTCGACGAAAGTGGTCGTCGCTCCGCGCGCGCCGGTATCGAGCACGGGTACATTCTTCAGCAGCTTGCCGACGAAGTCCTGCGCGGCGGCATCGCCGCCGTATTTCTTCGCCGCATACGCCCACGCAGCGAGATAGTTCCAGCGCGCACCGCCGCTGGTCTTTGGATTCGGCGTGATCACGGCGACGCCCGGCCTGACCAGATCGTCCCAGTCCTTGATCGCTTTCGGATTGCCCTTGCGCACCAGGAACACGATCGTCGAGGTGTACGGCGCGCTGTTGTTCGGCAGACGCTGCTGCCAGTTCGCCGGCACCAGATCGCCGTGCTCGTGCAGGGCGTCTATGTCGTAGGCGAGCGCGAGCGTGACGACGTCAGCTTCGAGCCCATCGATCACGCTGCGGCTCTGCTTGCCCGAGCCGCCATGCGACTGGTTGATCGTGAGGGTTTCGCCGGTCTGCTGTTTCCACTTCGCGGCGAAGGCCGCATTGAATTCGCGGTACAGCTCACGCGTCGGATCGTAGGACACATTGAGCAAGCTCGTATCGGCATGCGCCAGCGCAGCGACACCGAGCACGACGGATGCGAAAACAGCAACGAACGAGCGCCGCATGCGATTCCCCTCGACAAAAAACGATGGGGATCAGTCTGGCAGCGATTTCGTTAGCGCGGCGTTACAGGATCATGGCGAACAGCGATCAGGTCATGCGCATTGGCGCGCGATGGAAAGGTCGGGCATCCGTCGACTGCTGCCTGATGAGGCGGGCAATGATTCATCGCGACCATGCCCCGACTCGATCAGTGCCTGCACGGCCATCCATTGGCCAGCGTGATCAACCCTGATCGCAATCAGCAGGAGGGGCGGCGCTCACGCGCGGCGCGAATGCCGGCTGGTTCCGGGGGAAGCGGCTTGGCCGACATCGCGGTTGGATAGTCGGTGATTGGAGCTGAACGGTAGAATTTTTGGCGCGTGTGTTTCCGGAGTTCGTTCATGAGGTGCTCAGACGCAGAGCAATTCGTAACGGACTGGGCGCAGTTGCCAAAGGGCGGCGACACGTCGAGAGAGAAGGCTGTTGCGAAGCTGGGCCGCGCTGGCAAATCGCAGGACAAACGTGCGCCGTCACAAGGTGCGACGGCGCACGAGTCGCCTTCTTCAGAACTCGTACGACGCGCCGGCGTAAAAGGTGCGACCCATGCCGGGTTCGAGGCCGTTCGAGAACACGCGGTTGTAATACTTGCGATCGGTCAGATTGGAAACGCCGCCGAGCAGTCGAACCTGCGGCAACACCCACCAATCGGCGGAGAAATCGGCGATCGCATACGACGGCACCTTTGCCGGGATGTAGTTCGGCGCTCCGAGCGAGCCGGTCGGCAGGTTCGAGTCCTGGAAGTACTGGCTCGCCGCGGAAGTTGCCGACAGTGCGAGCTTCATCTTCTTGTCCTCGCGATAGACGAGGCCGACGCGGGCGAGGTACTTCGGCGAAAACGCCGGCGCATTTCCGACCTTGACGTTCGGATTGTGCGTCGCTGTGAATTCGGCATTGAGCAGGCTCAGGTTCGCGAACACGGAAAAGTGTTGCGTGGTGTGCGGATCGCGCGCTGCGAGGAAGTCGTAGTCGATTTGACCTTCGAAGCCGCGATGGCGCGTGTCGCCGGTATTCACGTTGATCGTGTTGCTGCTGTTGGGGCCCGCAGGCTGCCCTTCGATACGGTCCTTCACATTGACCCAGAACAGGCTCGCGTCATAGAACAGTCCATCGACCGGCGTGCCGTGCACGCCGGCCTCCCACGAAAGCACGTGCGTCGGATCGGGATCATTCGCGCCGGTCGGGTCGAGGTTGCCGAACGGCGAGCCGACATCGAAATAACGTACCGGACGCCAGCCCTGCGAGACGTTGAAATAGGTTTCGTTGGCATGTCCGAAGTCATTGCCGAAACCAAGTCCGAACAGAGGCACGCTGTGATCGACGCTGCGATCGACCAAGGCGCTCGGCGGGCGCGTGCCGTGCACGCTTTCGTCGATGTCGACGTTCTCGTAATCGAAGCGCACCGACGGAACCAGATGCCAGCCGCCTTCGAAGCGGAACACGTTCTCCGCGAATACCGAGCCGTAATCGGTCGAACGCTGCTGGCGCAGGATCGGCGTGCCGTCGCGGTCGTACTCATCGACGCGCAGATCGCTGTCACTCCACTGCCGGAACGGAGCATCGGAGTGATAGCCGGTGATGCCGACCGTGAATGCATTGCCGCGACCCCAATGATGCACGACGCGTGCATCGATGCCGCCGAAACGGAATTGCTCGTCCTGCAAGGTCGTCGTGGTCGGTGGCGTCGCCGCCGGCGGATACGCCGCTTCCGAGCGTGAGGCCTGATCCTGATAGCCGTACCAGAATTTGGCGACCAGTTCGGTATCGCCGTCGAAATGGCGGTCGTGCGTCAGGCTGAGAACGTAGCGTTGCGTCCACAGGCGGTTGTCCGGCGTGGTCACGGTGTGCTCGTCTTGCTGGAACAGCGGATAGGTGAGCTTGCCCGGATCGCCCGTCTCCAGATCGTAGGCGTGAAAGTCGAGCGCGTAATACGCCATGTCATCCGGCCGGTAGCCGAGATGCAGGTCGGCGCCTTTCAGTTTCGAATCGCCGTTGTCGCGCTCGCCGTCGCTCTTGCGATAATTCACATCGGCCAGATAATCCCAGGCGCCCGACGTGCCGGACATCTGGTTGAAGGTGCCGAACAGGCCGTTGCTGCCCACGACATTTTCCGTGTAGCCGGCGAGTTCGCGATCCGCTACCGGCTTTCGACTGATCAAGTTCACCACGGGCGCCGGCTCGGGACCGTACAGCAGCGAACTTCCGCCGCGAATCAACTGCACTTCGGACAAGGTTTGCGGCAGCGGGAATGTGTACAGCGTCGGGAATCCGATCCAGTCGCCTTCGAGCGGAATGCCGTCGAGCAGTACGGAAACGAATTCCGATTCCTGCGGGTTGCCGATGCCGCGATAGCTCAGGTTCACCTGGCCCGGCGCTTGTTGCTCGGAGTAATACAGGCCCGGCGTCTGCGCGAACAGCTCACGCAGGTTGTTGTCGGCAACCGTCGGAATATTGTCGAGCTTGGTAATCGAAGTCTTCTTCGTCACCGTAATCAGCGGCCCATCGACTTCGCGCATGATGTGCTGCAGTTTCGGGCGCGTGTCGTCCTGCGAGCGTCGATCGCGGACCTCGACCTTGGGCAGTTCGGACGGCTTGGTCTGGTCGACTGTGGTGGCGTCCTGCGCGTGGGCGCTCGGGAAAAGCGCGGTGGCGACGGCGAGCGCAAGCACGCCCGGCACGATGGCTATCGGTTTCATGAAATTCCTCGGGGTTGCGCGCGCCCCCTCGGACGCAACGTAGTCCGGCTTTATCGCAGGCCTGAGCCGGATCAGAAAGCGCCGGTAGACCTACGCCTGCAGGACTATTTGTCTACGCCCGAGGACTTGGTTCGCTTCCCAGCAGCCTTGCTTACTTTTGCGGCCCGCGCCGAACTCGACTTCCGTCGGGCTCGACGCGGCCAAACCCGGCGGCCCGCAGCGGGCAGCGAGCCGCCCGTGCAAGAAATCGACGGCTTCTTTCAGCGCGGATCAGGCACGAAGCCACCCGGAAACGGACGCGGCTCCGTGCGCGCAATCGTTCGCGGCACGATCCCTTGCGCGACCAGATTGGGATAGCTGTCGTACCAGACCGCGACCGTTTCGGCCGGGTTGCGCGAGGCGCGTTCGAAGGTGGTCGAATCGACGTGATCGTATTCGCGCGCTCCGTGACCGGTGCCGAGGCGTTCGCCGGCTTGCGCCAGCGAACGCGATTTCGCTTCCATCTCGGGCGCTGCGGGAGCTTGCGCCGGTCGCGCGGCGTCCGCGGCGGGCGCCTGCGCGCGTTGCGCGCTTGCACCGGCACCGGCACCGTCGTACGGCGCCGGCGCTGCCGAGCTCGCGATCTCGTCCTGTCTCTCGCGCCAGACCGGTGCGCGTTCGGTGAACACCGCGATGCCGATCACGCCGACATTCGCCGGCCGGCCGGTGCGCGCTGCGTAACTGTTCGGCAGCGCGGTGAAATTGAACTGCGCGATCTCGTCGAGATTCTTGCGCCAGCCGCTGATTTCCGCCGATTCCCAGGCGCCGAGTACGTAGCCGGCTTGGTGCGGATCGGCCGTCTCGCCGCTGACCGCGTTGACGCCGTCGACGCTGAGCACGGCGAGCACGCGCGCGCCGCTGCGGTTGGTCATGCGCACCGAATAGCGATGGCCCGGCGTGCCGGCGACATAGGCTTTGCCGTGATCGGAATACGTCGGCAGGGTTGCGCCGGTGTCGCGATCGACGATGGCAAGGTCGAGCAGATTGCCGGCGCGGGCGTTGACGGACGCGGCGGCGAGCGAAGCGAGCAGGGTGATGCCGAACAGATTGCGCATGACGGACCTCCGGGTTGGTGGAGGCATGCAACGCCCGCCGATACGCGGCGGGGTTAAGCCGGCGCGCCGCTTCCCGTAAACTCGTCTGTCTTCCCGCAGCGGCTACTTCGCGTGACCGACACAAAGCGACGCATCCTGACCGGCATCACCACAAGCGGCACGCCGCATCTGGGCAACTACGTCGGCGCGGTGCGTCCGGCGATTGCGGCGAGCCGGCGCGAGGATGCCGAATCGTTCTATTTCCTGGCCGACTACCACGCCCTGGTGAAATGCGACGATCCGGCGCGCGTGCAGCGCTCGACCCTGGAAATCGCCGCGACCTGGCTCGCCTGCGGCCTCGATCCGGACAAGGTGTTCTTCTATCGGCAGTCCGACATTCCGGAGATTCCCGAGCTGACCTGGCTGCTGACCTGTGTCACCGCGAAGGGCCTGCTGAATCGCGCGCATGCCTACAAGGCGGCAGTCGACCAGAACACGACGGCCGGCGAAGACCCCGACGCCGGCATCAACGCCGGCCTCTACATGTATCCGGTGCTGATGGCGGCGGACATCCTGATCTTCAACGCGCACGAAGTGCCGGTCGGGCGCGACCAGATCCAGCACATCGAGATGGCGCGGGATATCGCGCAGCGGTTCAATCGCCTGTACGCACTCGACCTGGCTCGCAGCGGGGCGAAGTTCACGCTGCCGGAGGCGAAGATCGAAGACAACGTCGCGACGCTGCCGGGTCTCGACGGCCGCAAGATGTCGAAGAGCTACAACAACACGATTCCGCTGTGGCTGCCGGCGAAGGAATTGGAAAAGGCGATCCTCGGCATCGTCACCGATTCGCGCGCACCGGGCGAAGCGAAGGACGCGGACTCATCGAATATTTTCGCGATCTACCAGGCGTTTGCCGGCAGCGATGAAACCGCCGCGATGCGCCAGGCCTACGCCGATGGCATCGGCTGGGGCGATGCGAAGCGCAAGTTGTTCGAGCGTATCGATGCGGAACTTGCGCCGATGCGCGACCGCTACGAAGCGCTCGTCGCGAAACCGCAGGCGATCGAGGAGCAGTTGCACGTCGGTGCGGAAAAAGCGCGCCGGCGCAGCGCACCGTTTATCGAGAAATTGCGTTGGGCTGCGGGAATTCGTCAACTGACCGACCGGCCCATCTCGGCATCGGCCGGACTTGGCTGGGGCAAGATAGAAAAGGTCGGCACGAATGCGCCGTCGCCGACATCGCTGGCGCAACTGAAAAGCTACCGCGACACCGACGGCAAGTTCTACTTCAAGCTCAGCGCCGCCGACGGCGAGGTGTTGCTGCAGAGCGGCGCTTTCGATTCGCCGAAAGACGCAGGGCGGTTGAGTGCGGCCCTGGTCGATGCCGGCGACGATGCTGCAGGTTTGGCGGTACTTCTGGAAAATGCATCTTTGTCCGGAGTGCCGAATTCGGTCGATGTGGTGATTGGGGCGTTCGCGGCATTGAAGGCGGAGAAGCTTGCCAGGGAGCGGGCGAAGGGCTGAGGGCTGAGGGCGCGCGGATTTACGCGCGGGTAGGTCCGGACATTCTTGCTTGCGCGAACCAGATCATTCCGATTCGTCGGTTGCACCAAGGCGCTGAACTCCGGCGCGAGGATAACGAGCCGGAGTGAGCGACTGCTGCGCAGTTCCCCCTTCAGCAACGCTCGCGAGAACCGCTTGCACGTGCTGCTCCGCGCTCCCCGGCGTATCCTGCGCAACCTGCGTTCCCGACGATGTCGCTCTCCGTGCCTCACTTGTCCTTCCGCCTGATCGTACTGATCCTGTTCGCGCTCTACGTGCTCAGCGTGCTCTACATCCATTTGCGCGGACGTACGCGGCTGCGTTTCGGCCGCCAGCTGTTCGATCACTCGGGCCTGTTCGCGCCGTACAACCTGCTGATGTACGCGTTCTCGGCGGTGCCGGCGGCGCCGATTCTCGATCGCCCGAAATTTCCTCACCTCGATCCGCTTCGCGACGGCTGGCGCGAGATCCGCGAAGAGGCGATGCATCTGTTCGACGAGGGCTATATCCGCGCGGCGGAAAAGCACAACGATGCGAGTTTCGGCTCGTTCTTCAAGGAAGGCTGGAAGCGGTTCTATCTGAAGTGGTACGGCGAAGCCTTGCCGTCGGCGCACGCGCTGTGCCCGCATACCGTGGCCCTGCTCGCGACGATTCCTTCAGTGAAGGCGGCGATGTTCGCGTTGCTGCCGCCGGGCAGCAAACTCAATCCGCATCGTGATCCGTTCGCCGGGTCGCTGCGTTATCACCTCGGCCTGATCACGCCGAATTCCGACGACTGCCGCATCTTCGTCGATGGCGAGCTCTATGCCTGGCGCGACGGTGAGGACATCGTGTTCGACGAGACCTACGTGCACTGGGCCGAGAACCGTACCGAGCAGACCCGGGTCATCTTGTTCTGCGATGTCGAACGCCCGCTGCGCACCTCGCTGATGCGCGCGATCAATCACGGCGTGAGTTCGGTGCTCGGCCGCGCGACCGTGGCGCAGAATCTCGCCACCGAGCAGGTCGGCATCGTCAATCGCCTCAACGGCATCGCGCACCGCATCGGCGTCGAGCGCAAGAAGTTCAAGCGTGCTTCGCCGCTCGGCTATCGGCTGACCCGGATCGTGTTGATCGCGGCGGTGCTCGGCTGGCTGTTGCTGCCGTGGATTCCGCTACGGGCTTGAGGCTGCGTGCGAAAGCGGGCGATCACCGCTTCACGCGGCTGCGGCGAATTCCTGCGCGGCATCCGCATCCAGCGCATCGAAATACTCGCGCGTCAGGCGTGACTGTTCGCTCGCGCTCTCGGCGCGGTTGACCACGGCACGGAACGCCGCGTTCTCGGCGCGATCCTTCGCGTACCAGCCGAGATGCTTGCGCGCGATGCGGACGCCCTGCACTTCGCCGTAGAACGCATGCAGATCGTCGAGATGACCGAGCAGGATGTCGCGCACCTGACGCGGTGACGGTGCGGGGAGTTGTTCGCCGGTCGCCAGATAATGCGCGATCTCGCCGAAGATCCACGGTCGGCCTTGCGCAGCGCGGCCGATCATCAGCGCATCGCAGGCGGTCTGATCGAGCACCGAACGCGCCTTCTCGGGCGAATCGATGTCGCCGTTGGCGAACACCGGAATGCGGATGGCCGCCTTGATCGCGGCGATCGTCGCGTACTCCGCCTCGCCTTCGTAATGATCGGCGCGCGTGCGCCCGTGCACGGCGAGCGCGGCGATGCCGGCGTCCTCGGCGATCCGCGCGATGCGCAGGCCGTTGCGGTTTTCGCGATTCCAGCCGGTGCGGATCTTCAAGGTCACCGGGATGTCGACCGCCTGCACCACGGCGGCGAGGATGCGCGCGACCAGGGCTTCGTCCTGCAGCAAGGCGCTGCCGGACCAGACATTGCAGACCTTTTTTGCCGGACAGCCCATGTTGATGTCGATGATCTGCGCGCCGAGACCGGCGTTGTAGCGCGCCGCTTCGGCCAGCATCGCGGGGTCGTAGCCGGCGATCTGCACGCTGATGGGATCCGGCTCGCCGACATGATCCATGCGCTGCAGCGACTTGCGTGTCGTCCACAGGCGCGGATCGGCCGTGGTCATTTCCGACACCGCAAGGCCGGCGCCGAGCCGCTTGCACAGCTGGCGGAACGGCTTGTCGGTGACTCCGGCCATCGGCGCGAGCACGACGGCGGGATCGATCGGATAAGGGCCTATGCGCATCCGCGCATTCTAGCGGGGCGCACCGCACAACCCAATTCGGCGGCTGGTTTTCCGCGGTTGGCAGGGTTCGTGCTTCAGCCCTCCATATGAAACGCGGATGGCCAGGCAGACTTCTCGCACGCAGTGCGCGCTGCATGCTGGCGGCCGCGCTGGCGCTGAGTTTGTCGCTGGCGCACGCAGCCAAGCCGGAAACCCGCGCAGGCTGGCGTTCGATGTCGGCGAGCGACCCGGCGCGGCTGATTCGCAGCGGACGCGAACTGCTCGACGCCGGCCGCTTCACCACCGATGCGAGCGGCGAACGCGAGCTGCTCTGGTGGATGGGCCATGCCGCGGCGAATGTGTCGGATGCGACCGCATCGACCGAGGTGAGCGCGCGTCTGGAGAGCCTCGGCAGTGTCCACGGCGACGAGATTGCACGCGCCTACGCCGGCTTCCTGCGCGCCGATATCCGGATCGAGCAAGGCGATCCGACCGGCGTCGCCGAAGGTCTGCGTGCCGCGGCGCGACTGCAGGCGAATGCCGACCCGGCGGTTCGCGCCCTGATGGAATTCCAGCTCTGCGACATCTACACGATGAGCGGCGACAACGATCACGCGCTGCCTTTGTGCCGCAAGGCCGAAGCCTCGTTCATCGCCCTGCACGACGACTGGAACCTGGCCCAGGCCGAAAACAACGAGGGCGTGATCCTGTTCGCGCTCGATCGCGCCACCGAAGCGGCGCCGGTGTACGAGCGCGCGATGGCCCATTATCGCGCCGTGGGCGATGCCGCGCAGGCGATCAGCGTCGGCGACAATCTCGCGCGCGCCTATCTGAAACTCGATCGGGCGAACGAAGCTCTCGCGCTGTCGCAGGCCGCGCTCGAAAGCGAAAACGCCACCGGTCGCGTCAGCGATGCCCTGCTCTCGCGCGGCAATATCGCGCGCGCCTATGCCGCGCTCGGTCGCCCGCAGGATGCATTGCGGCAACTCGCAGACGCGATTGCCGTGGTACGCGAAACCCACAAGGACGCGATCCTGGTCGACCTGCTCGAGACGCAGAGCACACTTGCCGAAAAAGCCGGCGACCTGCCCCTGGCGCTCGCATCCGCACGCGAGATGGCAACCGCGCAGGCCGCCGCCCAGGGCTCGCCCGGCGTGCAGCAGGAAGAGCAGGAGCTCGCCACGCGCTATGCCGCGCGCGAGAACGAGCTGCGCATCCGCGATCTCGAGCGCGACAACCAGATCAAGGATCTCGAACTCAAGAACGTGCATGCCGATACGCAGCGGCGCGAGAGCCTGGCCCGGCAGCAACGGCTGACCGTCGCCATCATCGGTGTGATCGCGTTCACGTTTGCGATCGGTGCCGGACTGCTCTGGCAGTTGCTGCGCGTGCAGCGACGCAGCGCCGCGGTGCTGCGCGCACAGGCATCGCTCGATCCCCTGACCGGGGTCGAAAACCGCCGCGGCTTCTATGCGCGCATGCACGCACTGCTGGCGCGGCCGCGCCGGCCGGGCGAGTCGCAGCACGCGCTGATGTTGATCGATCTGGACAATTTCAAGCGCGTCAACGACAACGGCGGACATCCGTTCGGCGACCTCGTGCTGACCACGGTGGTCGAATGCCTGCGCCGCGTACTCGGCGAGCGCGGCACGCTGGCGCGCCTGGGCGGCGAGGAGTTCGTCGCGCTGTGCCCGGAATGCGGCGGTGAAGCCAGCTTGCGTATCGCCGAAACCATGCGCGCGGAAGTGGCGAACCTGCGCTTCCCGCTCGGTCAGGGCAGCGTCGGCGTGACGATCAGCATCGGGCTCGCGTTGTTCGATCACGAACGCAACCAGACCGCCGAAAGCTGGCTGCGCAGCGGCGACGATGCGATGTATGCCGCCAAGGCGCATGGCCGCAATCGCGTGGTCGCGAGCGCGGCGGTGCGCTGAGTCGATCCGCCTCGAACGATTCGCCGTCGGCGGCTGCCTCGCTTAGACTTCGCAGCCGTCTCGAAAACCGCGTCCGTGATTTTTTCATTCCCATTCCGCTGTCGACCGCGCTGCACGTTTCTGCGACGGAGCGGCTGATGGCGTTTCTCGACACGCTGATCACGCTGTTCACCCAGCACGGTTACCTCGCCGTGTTCCTGGTGCTGCTGGTCACCGGCTTCGGCATCCCGATACCGGAAGACATCTCGCTGGTCGCCGGCGGCGTGATCGCCGGGCTCGGCTACGCCAACGTCAATGTGATGTGCCTGGTCGGCCTCGCCGGAGTCCTCCTCGGCGACGCCGTGATGTTCCTGGTCGGACATCATTTCGGCGCGCGTGCGCTGCGCCTGCGCTGGGTCGCCTGGCTGCTGACGCCGCGACGCTACGCCAAGGTGCAGCACAAGTTTCACCGCTACGGCAATCGCCTGATGTTCGTCGCGCGCTTCCTGCCGGGTCTGCGCACGGCGGTCTTCATCACGGCGGGCATGTCGCATCGCGTCTCGTTTTGGCGCTTCATCGCGCTCGACGGCCTCGCCGCGCTGATCTCGATTCCGTTCTGGGTCTACCTCGGTTACTTCGGCGCCGAAGAGCACGAATGGGTGCTGGCCTGGGTCAAGCGCGGCGAAAGCGTGATCGCGGTCGGCGCGGTTGTCTTGGTCGCCTTGGTCGGCTGGTTCTGGTGGCGACGCCGCGGACGCGCGCATGCGCGCCTGCGCTCGTTCCGTGCGCATCGCGTGGCAAGGCACGAGCGCGATCGCGCTTGAGACGAAGGTTCGAGCGTCCGTTGCGACCGCATCGCTTGCATCGACCTTCGAGGCGATTCAAAAGCCCTACAACTGCTCCAGCACGCCCGCGATCGTCGCCGTCATGAAGGTCGCGATGGAACCGCCGAGCACCGCGCGCAGACCGAGCCGGGCGAGATCGGCGCGACGGTTCGGCGCGAGTCCGCCGATGCCGCCGATCTGGATCGCGATCGAGGAAAAATTCGCGAAGCCGCACAGCGCGTAGGTCGCGATCAGCTGGCTCTGCCGGCTGAGCTCGGGCAGGTGTTTGGACATGTCGACGTAGGCGACGAATTCGTTGATGACGACCTTCTGGCCGATGAAACTGCCGACCAGCGGCGCGTCCTGCCACGGCACGCCGATCAGCCAGGCGAGCGGGGCGAGAATCCAGCCGAACAGGGTCTGCAGCGAAAGTTCGACCGGATGTCCGGCCTGCGCGCTCAGCCACGCATTCAACGACGAGCCGGCATCGGCGCTCCAGGCATGCGTGCCGAGCCACTGGAACGGCGCATTCAACAGCGCGACCAGAGCGATGAAGGCGAGCAGCATCGCGCCGACATTGAGCGCGAGCCGCAGGCCGTCGGCCGCGCCGGTCGCCGCCGCGTCGATGACGTTCGCGGTGGTCTTCTCGACATCGAGCTTGACCGTGCCGCGGGTCAGCGGCTCGGCGGTTTCCGGCACCAGGATCTTCGCCAGCATCAAGGTGGCCGGCGCCGCCATGATGCTGGCGGTGAGCAGATGCGTGGCGAAGAACACGCGCAAGGCTTCGTCCTGGCCGCCGAGCAGGCCGACATACGCCGCCATCACCGAGCCTGCGATATGCGCCATGCCGCCGATCATCACGGTCATCAGCTCGGACTGCGTCATGCGCTCGATGTACGGCTTGATCGTCAGCGGCGCTTCGGTCTGGCCGATGAACACGCTGGCGCACACGCTGGTCGTCTCCGCGCCGGACACGTTCATCACCTTGGTGATCAACCAGGCCATGCCCTTGACGATCTGCTGCATGATGCCGAGGTGGTACAGCACGCCGGTCAGCGCCGCGAAGAAGATGATCGTCGGCAACACCTGCACGGCGAACACGAAGCCGAACTTCGACACATCCATGAAGCCGCCGAAGATGAACTCCGAGCCGACGCGCACGAAGTCGAGCAGCTTGACGAAGCCGGTGGCGATGCCGTTGAAGAGCTCACGCCCGAACGGCAGCTTCAGCACCAGGGTTGCGAACACGATCTGCAGCGCGATGCCGGTGGCGACCAGTTTCCAGCTGATCGCACGCTTGTTGCTGGAAAACACGAACGCAATCGCGACGAGCACGGCCAGGCCGAACAGTCCGAATCCCACACGACCCAGCGCCTGCAGCATCAATACCTCTCCCTGAGCGCGTCGGCGCCCGTGAATCGACCGAGCGTAGAGCAGCGACAAACTGCCGCGCAAGGCACTTTGCATGACAGCTACAGCAGCATTGCGGCGTGAATGTGTCGGCGATGTCGTATTGGAGTGCCGATCCGGTTGCCGCCGTCTTTGACGCTCCGCAACAAATGTGCTCTAGTCGCAGGCGAGCGGTCGCCTCCCGGAGTGACTTCAGGAATGGACGTATAGACGCCCATTCACGAAAAGTCGTCGACGCAGTGTCACCGGCAGGGCGCAGCGCGGTCGAGGTGGCGCACGATGGCAGCAACCCAGCATGCCGGTTTGTACGATCCGGCCTACGAACACGATAGTTGCGGTTTCGGTTTGATCGCGCAGCTCGACGCACAGGCGAGCGCGAGCGTGGTCGATATGGCCTTCGTCGCACTCGAACGTCTCGCGCACCGCGGCGCGGTCGGCGCCGACGGACTCAGCGGCGACGGCTGCGGCATCTTGTTGTATCGATCGACCGCGTGGCTGCGCGCGCTCGCCGGCGAAGCCGGCATCGAGCTCGGCAGGCACTTCGCGGCGGGCCTGGTGTTTCTCTCTCCGGATGCGACGCGCCGCGAACAATCGATCGCGGAACTCGAAGCACGCCTGCGCGACGAAGGTTTCGGTGTCGCCGGCTGGCGCGAGGTTCCACTCGACATGACGGTGTGCGGCGCGCAGGCCGCAGCGTCGTTGCCGCGCATCACGCAGATCTTCGTCAATGCGTCTGCCGACATCGAAGACGCTTCCGATGACGCCGGCTTCGATGAAGCAGCCTTCGATCGCAAGTTGTACCGCGCGCGCCGCCTCGCCACCAATGCGCTGCCCGACGAAGAACACTTCTACGTGATCTCGTTGTCGGCCTCGATGATCGGCTACAAGGCGATGGTGCTGCCGGCCGCGTTGCGCCGTTTCTATCCGGACCTCGCGCGCAGCGAGCTGAGCGCGTGCGCCGCCGTGTTCCACAATCGTTTCTCTACCAACACCACGCCGCAATGGCGGCTTGCGCAGCCGTTCCGCTATCTCGCCCACAACGGCGAGATCAACACGATCCGCGCCAACCGCAGCTGGATGGCTGCGCGTGCGCGCAAGCTGATTTCGCCGCAATTCGATTTCTCCCAGCTCGGCGCGCTGGTGACGATGTCGGGTTCGGACTCGCAGAGTCTGGACAACGCGCTCGAGCTGCTGCTGATCGGCGGCATCGCGCTGCCGACCGCAATGCGCATCCTGGTGCCGCCGGCGTGGTCGGCGCGTGAGGACATCGATGCCGATCTCGCTGCGTTCTACGAGTACTACGCGCTGCACACCGAACCCTGGGACGGTCCGGCCGGGCTGGTGATGTGCGATGGCCGCTATGCGGCGTGCGCGCTCGACCGCAACGGCCTGCGTCCGGCGCGCTGGGCGCTGTCGAACGATCGTCACCTGATCATCGCCTCCGAAGCCGGCATCTGGGATTACCCGGATTCGGCGATCGTGGAAAAAGGCCGCCTCGGTCCGGGCGAAATGATCGCGGTCGATCTGGTCGAACATCGCTTGCTGAAGAGCGCCGACATCGACGCGTTGAATCGCGGTCTCGCGCCGTTCAAGCAATGGCTGCGCGACGGCGTGACCTATCTGGAATCGCATCTGATCGATCCGAGCCTCGCCGCTGAGCCTTTCCCGGACGCAACCCTCGCGCGTTTCCAAAAACTCTTCGGCCTGTCGCGCGAGGAGCGCGACACCGTGCTGACCGCGCTCGCCGAGGACGGCGTCGAGGCGACCGGATCGATGGGCGACGACACGCCGGTCGCGGCGATGTCGGGCGAGGCGCGTCCGCTGTACGACTATTTCCGCCAGGCGTTTGCGCAGGTCACCAATCCGCCGATCGATCCGCTGCGCGAAACCGCCGTGATGTCCCTGGTCACCCAGATCGGCGCCGAAGGCAATATCTTCGAACGCTCGGCCGCCAACGCGACGCAGGTATTGCTGACCTCGCCGATCCTCTCGCAGCGCAAGTTGCGCCAGCTGCTCGCGCTGCCGCAGTTTGCCGACGCGCAGTGTTTCGTCGATCTGTATTACCGCGAGACCGAAGGCCTCGAGGCCGCGCTCAACCGCATCTGCATCGAGGCGACCACGGCGGTGCGCAGCGGCGCGAAACTGGTCTTCCTGAGCGATCGCTATCCGCCGCAGCGGCCTGACAAGTTGCCGATCCACGCCCTGCTCGCGACCGGCGCGATTCATCAGGCGCTCGTCGCCGCGCAATTGCGCTGCGACTGCAACATCCTGGTCGAGACCGGCAGCGCGCGCGATGCGCACCACTTCGCCTGCCTGATCGGCTTCGGTGCTTCGGCGGTGTATCCGTACCTCGCCTACCAGACCCTGTTCGATCTCGGCCGCAACGGACGTATCCGTGACAACGACGGCGAGCCGCGCGAACTCGGTCGCAGCTATCGCAAGGGCATCCGCAAGGGCCTTTTGAAAATCCTCTCGAAGATGGGCATCTCGACCGTCGCCGGGTATCGCGGCGCGCAGTTGTTCGAGATCGTCGGACTCGAACGCGAGATCGTCGATCTGTGTTTCACCGGCACGCCGTCGCGCATCGGCGGTACGCGCTTCGTCGATCTCGAACGCGAACAACGCGGCCAGGTCGCCGCCGCCTTCGACGACGAGGCGCGGCTGGCGCCGGGCGGCTTGCTCAAGTACGTGCACGGCGGCGAGTACCACGCCTACAACCCCGACGTCGTCGGCGCGCTGCAACGTGCGGTGGAAACCGGCGAGGCGAGCGACTATCAGCGCTACGCCGATCTGGTCGATCGGCGCGCACCGGCGGCGCTGCGCGATCTGGTCGAAGTGCGCAGCGACAGCGCGCCGGTCCCGCTGGATGAAGTGGAACCGGTCGCGGCGATCCTGAAACGTTTCGACTCGGCCGGCATGTCGCTCGGCGCGTTGTCGCCCGAGGCGCACGAGACGCTGGCGCAGGCGATGAACCGTCTCGGCGCGCGCTCGAACTCGGGCGAAGGCGGCGAGGATCCGGCGCGTTACCGCACCGACAAGATGTCCAGGATCAAGCAGGTCGCTTCGGCGCGTTTCGGCGTGACGGCCGAATACCTCGTCAATGCCGAGGTGCTGCAGATCAAGATCGCGCAGGGCGCCAAGCCCGGCGAAGGCGGCCAGTTGCCCGGGCACAAGGTCAACGAGCTGATCGCGCGGCTGCGCTATGCACGTCCCGGCATCGGCCTGATTTCGCCGCCGCCGCATCACGACATCTATTCGATCGAGGATCTCGCGCAGCTCATCTTCGATCTGAAGGAAGTCAATCCGCAGGCGCTGGTTTCGGTCAAGCTGGTCGCGCACGCCGGCGTCGGCACGATTGCAGCCGGCGTGGTGAAGGCCTACGCGGACCTGATCACGATTTCCGGCCACGACGGCGGCACCGGCGCAAGTCCTCTGACCTCGATCCGCTACGCCGGCGTGCCGTGGGAACTCGGCCTTGCCGAAGCGCATGAAACGCTGCGCCGCAACGGCCTGCGCGAGCGCGTGCGCCTGCAGACCGACGGTGGACTGAAGACCGGGCTCGACGTGATCAAGGCCGCGATACTCGGCGCCGAGAGCTTCGGCTTCGGTACCGCACCGATGATCGCGATGGGCTGCAAGTATCTGCGCATCTGTCATCTCAACACCTGCGCGACCGGTGTCGCGACGCAGCTCGACGTGTTGCGCAAGAAGCATTTCGTCGGCACCGCGGAAAAGGTCATGCGCTATTTCAACTTCGTCGCCGACGATGTTCGCGTGCGCCTCGCGCAGCTCGGCGTGCGCCGGCTCGAAGATCTGGTCGGTCGCGTCGACCTGCTGCAGGCGCGTGCCGACAACGACGGCAAGCATGGCCGCATCGATCTCGCGCCGCTGTTGAATGCCGCCGGCTTCGTCGACGACGGCGCGCAGGTATGTTCCGGCGCGCGCAATGTGCCGCGCGACCCGGGCACGCTGGCGGCACGCATCGGCGAGGACACGCGCTTCGCGGTCGAGCACAAGCGCGGCGGCGACTTCCACTATGCGGTGCGCAACATCGATCGCTCGCTCGGCGCGCGCTTGTCCGGTGAAGTGGCGCGCCATCACGGCGATCACGGCATGGACGACAAGCCGATCACCCTGCACCTCTGCGGCAGCGCCGGGCAGAGCCTCGGCGCGTGGAATGCCGGCGGCGTGCACATCGTGCTCGAAGGCGAGGCGAACGACGGCGTCGGCAAGGGCATGACCGGCGGGCGCATCGTCGTGCATCCGCCGAAGGACGCCGGCTTCGTCGCGCGCGATGCGGTCATCGTCGGCAACACCTGTCTGTACGGCGCGACCGGCGGCGAACTCTACGCGGCCGGCTGCGCTGGCGAACGCTTCGCGGTGCGAAATTCCGGCGCGCTCGCGGTGGTCGAAGGCAGCGGCGATCATACCTGCGAGTACATGACCGGCGGCATCGTCGTCGTGCTCGGCCGCACCGGCATCAACTATGGCGCCGGCATGACCGGCGGCTTCGGCTACGTACTCGACACCGAGCGCGATTTCGTCGATCGCTACAACCACGAATTGATCGACATCCACCGCATCTCGCCGGAAGGCATGGAGAATCACCTGCAGCACCTCGGTGGCCTGATCCGCATGCATGTGGAAACCACCGGCAGCGTATGGGGCGCGCAGATTCTCGATCACTTCCGCGACCTGCTCGGCAAGTTCTGGCTGGTCAAGCCGAAGGCCGCGAGTATCGATTCGCTGATCGATGAACTGAGGCGCGCGGCATGAAGGAGAAGAATCCGTATTTCATCGACGTGCCGCGCGCGACGCCGCGCGAGATCCCGGTCGCCGTGCGCGTGCTCGGCTGGGGCGAAATCTACGGCGCGTTCGACGCAGGCCAGGGCGAAGAACAGGCGGAACGCTGCATCGATTGCGGCAATCCGTATTGCGAATGGAAATGCCCGGTCCACAACTACATTCCGAACTGGCTGAAGCTGGCGAAGGAAGGCCGCGTGTTCGAGGCGGCGACGCTGATGCACGAGACCAACCCGCTGCCCGAGATCTGCGGCCGTGTGTGTCCGCAGGATCGATTGTGCGAAGGCGACTGCACGCTCAACGACGGCTTCGGCGCAGTCACCATCGGTGCGATCGAGAAGAACATCGTCGACCTCGCCTTCAAGCAGGGCTGGCGACCGGACTTGTCCGGCGTGAAGCCGACCGGTCATCGCGTCGCGATCGTCGGCGCGGGGCCTGCCGGATTGGCCGCCGCCGATCGTCTCGCGCGCGCCGGTATCGCCGCGGTCGTGTTCGATCGCTACGAGGAAATCGGCGGCCTGCTCACGTTCGGCATTCCGCCGTTCAAGCTCGACAAGGACACCGTGCGCCTGCGTCGGCGTGTGCTGGAGGACATGGGCGTCGAATTCCGACTCGGTGTCGAGATCGGACGCGACCTCGCCTTCGATTCGCTGCTCGAACACTACGATGCGGTGTTCGTCGGCACCGGCGCGTATCGCGAAGTCGCCGCCGACCTGCCCGGCGATCGCCTGCCCGGCGTGATGCCGGCGCTGCCGTTCCTGATCGCGAATGTGCGGCGCCTGCTCGGCGACGGCGCGCGCGAAGATGCGCGTCTGGACCTTCGCGGCAAGCGCGTCGTCGTGCTCGGCGGCGGCGATACCGGAATGGACTGCAACCGCACCGCGATCCGTCTCGGCGCGGCATCGGTCACCTGCGTCTATCGCCGCGACGAGGCGAACATGCCGGGTTCGCGACGCGAAGTGCAGAACAGCCGCGATGAAGGCGTGCGCTTCCTGTTCAACCGCCAGCCGCTGGCGATCCTCGGCGAGGAACGCGTGAGCGGACTGCGCGTCGTGGAAACGCGCCTGATCGCCGACGGCGCGGGTCGTGCGCGGCCGCAAGCAGTCGCCGGCAGCGAACAGACCTTGCCCGCCGACGTCGTCATCGTCGCCTTCGGTTTCCGCGCGAGCCCGCCGTCGTGGTGTGCCGGCGCCGGCATCGAACTCGACGAGAACGGACGCCTGCGCGTCGGCGGCGGCGGACGTCTGCCGCTGCAGACGAGCAACCCGCGCGTGTTCGCCGGCGGCGACAATGTGCGCGGCGCGGATCTGGTGGTGCGTGCGGTGCACGATGGCCGCGAGGCGGCGGCGTCGATCGTGAAGCAGCTCGCCTCGTCGGCGCGTGTGCCGCTGGAGGCGCTCGCAACGACCGCGTGAGACTTCATCGCGAAGTCTTCGCGCGGCGTTCGTGATTCAGGCGAGCATTGCGATGCGTTGCAGCCCGATCAGTCCGAACCCGCCGCTTCGATGCAGAAGTCGATGAACGCACGCACTTTCGCCGGCAGATGTCGGCGCGACGGATAGTAGGCATACAGCGGAAACGTTTCGCCCGGCCAGTCGGGAAACAGCTCGACCAACTGCCCGCTCGCCAGCAGATCCTGGATGCGCAAGGCGAGCACCTGCGCGACACCGGCGCCGCCGAGGCACGCCGCCACCATCGTCGCCGAATCATTGACCAGCAGCGGTCCGCGCGTCTTCACCGGCAGCGTCTTGCGGCCGCGTCGGAATTCCCAGTCGAACGGACGTCCGCTCAATGGATCGCGAAACTGGATGCAAGCGTGCCTGGTCAGCTCGTTCGGATGCGCGGGCTTGCCGTGACGCGCAAGGTACTGCGGCGATGCCACCGTCAGTACGCGTGTGCTGAGCAAGCGGCGCGCGGCCAGCGAAGAATCCGCCGGCTCGCCGAAGAGCACGGCCATGTCCATGCCCTCACCGAGCAGGTCGCCGGCGCCATCGCGTGTCAGCAGTTCCAGCTGCAACTCCGGATATCGCGCGACGAATTCGTGCAATCGCGGCGCCAGCATCATGCGCGAAAACGGCGGGTCGATGGTGACGCGCAGACGACCGCGCACATGCGCCGCGGAACTAGCGGCCAGGGTCGCGGCTTCCTCGATGCCTGACAGCAGCGGCATCACCTCGCCGTAGAAGCGTGCGCCTTCGTCGGTGAGACGCACGGCACGCGTCGTGCGATGGAGCAGGCGGATGCCGATGCGTGCTTCGAGTCGCGCGATCGCGCGACTGACTCCGGACGGCGACAACGCCAGCGCTTCACCGGCACGCGCGAAGTTGCCGCTCTCGACTACCGCGGCGAGAACGCCGATGCCCGCCAGCAGCCGGCCGTCCGTTGTCATGTCGATCAGTGGTGATTATTTGTCATCAATGCTATGCGCAACTGTCGCTTTTTTCAAAACCGAGCCGGGACTAGTCTGCACGGCGACTTCGAGGGAGACGCGATGCGATTGATCCGTCGAAGCGTTCCTCTACAGACAAAGCGAGATCTTCATGTACGCAGTGACAGGCGTGACCGGTAAAGTCGGCGGCAGCGTCGCGCGACTCCTGCTCGAAGCCGGATTGCCGGTGCGTGCGGTCATGCGTGACGCCGCGAAAGGCGCACCGCTGGCCGATCTCGGCGCCGAGATCGCAGTGGCCTCGAGCGACGACGCGGCCGCCATGAGCGCGGCCTTCGCCGGCACCGACGGCGTATTTCTGATGAATCCGCCGAACTTCGATCCGCAGCCGGACTTCGCCGACACGCAGCGCAACGCGGCGGCATTCGTGCAGGCGATCGAGACGGCCAAGCCCGGCAAGGTCGTGCTGCTGTCGACGGTCGGTGTGCACGTGCAGGAATTCAATCTGCTCAACAATATGCGCATCGTCGAAACGGCGCTGCGCAGCGTGTCCACGCCGCTCGCGTTCCTGCGCGCGGGCTGGTTCATGGAAAACGCGTCATGGGACGTTGATGCTTCACGCAGCGGTGTCGTCCGTTCATTCCTGCAGCCGCTCGACCATGCCATCCCGATGGTGGCGACGGCTGATGTCGCCGCGACCGTAGCCGGTCTGTTGCGCGAAACATGGAGCGGCCTTCGTATCGTCGAACTGGAAGGGCCGCGACGCTGCAGCGCGAATGACATCGCGCGCGGTTTCGCCGCGGCGCTCGGTCATCCGGTGCGCAACGAAGTGGTGCCGCGCGCGAGCTGGGAATCGCTGTTTCGCGCGCAGGGCATGCACAACCCGTTGCCGCGCATGCGCATGATCGACGGCTTCAACGAAGGCTGGATCAACTTCGAAGGTGGCGCTGCGGAACATCGCCATGGATCGACTTCGCTGGATGAGGTGCTGAAGCAACTCGTTGCCGGATAAACGCCGCGGCAGCAGAGGCTGGCTGAGGGTGTGCGCTTCAAACGTCGCTGTGCAGAGCGCGACTTGCGTGTCCGGCAGCGTGCCCTCTCCGCCGACGAGATCGGGGAGAGGGCGTTTCGCTGAGCAAGCAACATCGCCAACAACGAGGCGACGAAGCTCCACGATCATCCGTTGACGCGCACCTCGTCACGACCGCGACGCTGACGCAACTCCTGCCCCGCCGCCATGATCATGCCGGTGATCGCTTCGATCGCGTTCGTGTTGCGACCGTCGCCGCCGACCACGACCTGCGGCACCACGGCCTGCTTGCCTTCGGCGATCGCACGCGTGATCTGCGCGGATATTTCCTGCGCGAGACGAATCTCGGGGCCGCCGTAGGCTTCCACCTGCAACTGCGCGGCGCGCGCGGTGGCTTCGCCTTCGACCTCGATGCGGTTCGCGTTGGCGCCGCCGATCGCGCGGATGCGTTCGGCGTCGGCGACCGCGACGTTGCGGATTCGCGCCGCCTCCGCTTCGCCCTGACGCGTCTGCGTCTTCACGTCGGCCAGACCCTTGTTCTCGGCAATCTCGATCGCGATGCGCGATTCGGTCAGGTTCTTCTGCTGCGCCGCGATGGCGGCGGCTTCGCGCAAGGTGCGCTCCTTCACCGCGGCGGCTTCCTGCTCGACATAGGTTTCGATCTGCTCGCGCGCGACCTGGCGGTCACGCAGCTGCGCGAGGATGTTCTCGATCTGACCGTTGCCGGCCGGCGATTTCGGCGTTCCGATCAGCACTTCCTGCAGCTCGAGGTTGTAGGCGCTGAACTTGTCCTTCATCTCGGCCAGCGCCTGGCTCTGGATGTCGGCGCGCTGCTGCAGCAGTTCGATCAGCGTCTTGGTCTGCGCGGTGTTCTTGAAGTAGGCCGACACCATCGGATCCAGCGTCTGCTCGACGAGTTTCTGCACGTCGCCGAAGCGCTGGATCACCTTCGCGGCCTTCTTGTAGTCGATGTGCACGACCACCGACAACGGCAGGGTCGGCTCGAACGCGTCCTTGGTGATCAGTGAAATCTCTTTCAGGTTGCGGTCGAAGTCGGAACCGGACTGGCCCGATTCCCATTTCAAGATGAAGTTCGTCGTCGGCACTTTCACGATGGAGCCGGCGAAACGGTTGAATGCGTATTTGCCCGGCAGCAACGGGTTTTCCCACACGCCGCGTTCGCCGTCGCCGACCAGTTCACCGTGCTGATATTCGCTGCCGGAACGATCGGCGCCGCGTGCGCCGGTGAACGACACGACGACGCCGACCGTGCCCATCGGAATCAGGGTCTTCTCGACGAACTCGACGCTCGCGAACAGGCGGTTGATGTAGTAGGTGCCGTCGACGATCACCTGATACTGGCGCCCGCGACAGCCGCCGGCAGCGAGGAAGCGATCGGCATCCTGGAAATTGTTGTGGTACGTCGCCGCATCGCGCCGGTCCTGGCCCACCGGTGCCGCGATCAGTTCGCCGGCCGGCAGCGCCGGACCGTCATGCACGGTGACGATACCGAGCACATCCTTCGCGTCACTGATCACCAGCGCATGGAAACCGTTGCGCGCCTCGATCTGCGCGCGCATCGCCTCGATCGTGTCGGTGTCGGCGTTCGCAAGCGCGAGAGCGTAGGTGTTCGCGCGTGTCAGCACGACGAACTGCGCGGTGTTGATCGCGTACACACCCTCGCGCAGCACCTTGCGTTGCGGACCCTTCTGACCGCCCCGGGCGAGGAAGCCGCGCACGTCTTCGAAGTCATCCGGTCTCGATTGAGCAGTGCCGGCGGGGAGGTCGGTCTTCTGATTTTCGCGTGCGGGTAGCGCACTGAAACCACCGTTGCCGGCGAGGGACTGGCCGCCTTCGAGCGGGCGTCCGTCACGTGCGAACACATAGCCGATTTCGCCTTGCGGCACGGTCACCAGATTGGTCTTGTGCACGCGGTACTGAAATGGAAACAGCGCATGGAAGCCGCCGCGCAGCAGGTCGGGGCTGTAGCCGGCTTCGCCGTCGAGTGCGACGAGTCCGCGCTTGACCGATCCTTTCGCGGCCCAGAGTCGCTCGAGGATGCCGATACGATTATTCGGAACGTAGACGATGCTCGAATACAGCAGCACAACGCCCAGCAAGACGCCGACCGCGATCAGGATCGTGGTCGAATCCAACGCGAGCGCAGACATGGTGGTATTTCCTTGTGTGAGGCGGAGCTGTGTCCGCACGAACGGTCGCAGGCCGACCGCGAGCCCGAAGCGCCGCGCTGGCGGCGGCTTCAAGAGGGCGAGGGAAAACCGGGAATGCGCCGGCGCAGACAAGGCGACCGGGCGTCGCGTGCGCAGTGGCGGTGAAACGGTTTCCCCTGGAGTATCGGATGAGCATCGAGATGCCTGACCTGTATTCGGGATTGGGATGCGCCGGCGCGATTCAAGCGCGCGCCTCGCAGCACGGAAAATCGCTGCGCGACGCGCAAGCATTTGATTGAGCGGGAAGCGTCGCGTTACCTTGTAATGCCACGTCGCGAACCTGCGTCAAGTCGCCACGCCGCGTGCTCCGCTGCGCGCAGAGGCGGGCGCAACGAACGTCACGCCGACGCGCCTTGTCTGCACCGTTTCAATCCATTCTGAGCGATGATGGGATTTCGCCTTCGCCCGTTGTCTGGCGGACGTGGACCCTGTGCGAATGAGTCGCCGTCACCCGAACCTGCCGTGTGGAGCAAACCGATGCGCAACGATGCAATGTGGATGGTGCTGGCGATGGCAGCCATGTGCGGCCCTGCCTGGGGACGCGGCTTCTGCGATGACGTGACACCGACCGGTGGCTTTTGCCATCAGACCAGCGTGACCCATGTCGGCGATACTTCGCCCACCGACGGGCGCGGTGCGAACGCGCCGCGGATGATCGATCCCGACTTCGCCACGCTCGACATGCGCGCCTATCCGGGCGATCAGGACATCCCGGTCGGTTTCATGCTCGACATCGGCAACTTGAATCTGGTCCCGGGCAGCAGCGATGAGGCGGTCGAGGTGCTCGAACTCGGCATCCATGCCCTGAGCCCGGGAAATTCGTCGGCGAACCCGACCGGAGACGATCGCGTCCTGTCGATGGCGGTCGTGCGTCATGTCGATGGCTCATGGGCACTGCTGTTCAATTGGCTGCAGGCGGCAGCGAGCTGGTCGATCGTCGATACGTCGGCGTCGCGGCCGGCGCAGGTGCTGACCAGCCAGCAGATCGCCTTGCCTGCTGCGGTGACGAGGGTCGAGGTGAATATCGAGCCGGTCGGCCAGTGGGCGAGCGTCGGCGCCAGTGTCGATGCAATCGATCCGGTCTCCGGTCAAGTGCTGTTCGAAAAGGATCTTGCCGCGGCCTTCAAGATGCCGGCGGCTGCGCTGTCGAATCAGCCGCTGCGTCTGCGCACCGGTGTGCTCGGCGGCGATCTGTGGCGCGCCGGCATGGTCACGCAATACTGGTTCTATTCGCCGGTGATCGCGTCGACGCCGTAGCGGAAGGACTCTTTCAGAAACGGCTGCGGCACGCATGCAGGCGCAGCGCCTGCGGATCGCCTTGCGCCTGTTGGTCGAGCAGGCCAAGTGCAGCATCGAGATCGCGTTCGGCGTCGGGATTCGCCTTGCGCGCCAGCGCGACACACGCCAATTCGCCGCGGCTGAGTGCAACGTCGACGCCGTGCGGCGCCGCATTCGCCTGAAAGACCAGCAAGGCCCGACGCAGCACGCGCTCCGCTTCGTCGAGGCGACCCAGCTCGCGCAGACTCGAGCCGAGGGCGAGGCGATAGTTGGCGAGGTTCGTGTGGTCGGCCGGCAGCGCGCGGGCACCGATGTCGCCGGCCTCCTGCAAATGCTCGGCGGCTTGCGCAGGCAGATGCAGGCGAAGCAGCAGAAGCAGGCCGAGGTTGTACTGAGCTGACGCAACCTGCGCACTGTCGCTGCCGTAAACCGCGCGCTTGATCGTCAGCGCCTGCTCGAACAAGCTGCGCGCCTGGTCGAAGTCGTTGTTTGCCTGCGCGATGGTGGCGAGCGTATTCATCGCCGCCGCAGTTTGCGATGCGCTGTCGCCGTACACGGTGCGATAAATTTCCAGCGCCTGACTCGCCAGTGGCTGCGCCCGAGTCAGCTCGCCGCGGTTGCGCGCGAAGATCGCGAGGTCCTGCAGGGTTTCGCCGAGCGCGGGATCGTTGCGCGAGAAACTTCGCTGCTCGCGCGGAAGATTCTCCTGCAGGATGCGTTCGGCTTCGTCGGCCAAGCCGAGCGTGCGCAGCACATGAGCGAGGCGCATCGCGGTTCGCAGCGTGCGCACATCGTCCTCGCCGTAGGCGGCGGTTTCGGCCGCGAGCACGTCGCGCCAGAGGCCGACGGCTTCCTTCGGCCGGCCAAGTCCCTCGAGCGCGGCGGCCTCGACCGCGAGCAGCGCAGCGCGATCCTCGGCGCCGGCTGCAACGCCGAGCGCATGCGCGCGCTGCACCAGCGCGAGTGCGTCCACCGGATGCCCGCGCTGATTGGCGATATGCGCGAGCTGGCGCAGGCTCGCGGCCTGCTGGCCCGGAACTGCGGGCTGTGCGTCGTCGCGAAGCTGCGCGGCTTCGCGTGCGGTTTTCTCGGCGCCGTCGAGATCATCGAGCGCGAGGTGGGCATCGCTGATCGTGGCGAGCAAGGCAGCGCGCAGATCGGCCTGCAATTGCGGACGCGCCTCCAGCTGTTCGCGACCGCGTGCGAGCAGCTCGCGGGCGGTCGGCTCGTGGCCGCGCGCCTGCTCGGGCGTGGCGGACTGAAACAAGCCGATCATGAAATCGGTGATCTGCTGCGCGCGTGTCTGCTCGAACAGCGCCTCGCGCGCACGCGCCTGCGCAAGATCGCGTTCGCCGGCAAGGCGGCGATTCTGCACGACCGCGGTCACGCCGAATCCGGCCAGCAACATCGCGAGCGCCGCGCTCAACAGAACCGGCAGCGCATTGCGACGCAGAAAGCGACCGAGACGATAGCCGCGTTCGCCGCGGCGCACATGCACGGGGCGCGATTCCAGATGACGCAGCAGGTCGGCATCGAGATGATCGACCGATGCGTAACGCTGCTGTGGACTCGCATCCAGCGCCTTCGCCGCAATCGCATCGATATCGCCGCGCAGCTTGCGGCGCAGCGCCGGCAGCTGCAGTCCGCCGCGCAATTGCGCCGCCGCAGCGGTCGCGGCCTGGCTCGGCAGCCGCGGGCGGTGGTTGTCGCGCGGCGCGGTTCGCGCGGCAGCCATCGCGGCGGACTCGAACGGTCGCGCACCCGCCATGAGTTCGCACAGCAATACGCCGAGTGCGTAGACATCGGTCGCCACGCTGCGCGGCAGTCCGAGGAACTGCTCGGGCGCGGCAGTCTGCGGCGACAGAAACACGCTGTCGGTGGTGCTGGATGGGGCGTCGCCGCGACCGAGGTCCAGCGTGGTCGCGATGCCGAAGTCGAGCAGCTTCGGCAGACCGCTGTCGGACACCAGAATATTGCCGGCCTTCAAATCGCAGTGGACGATCAGCCGCGCGTGCGCGTACTGCACCGCCGAGCACACCTGCCGGAACAGCCGCAGGCGCTCCGTCAACGTCAGCGCGTGCTCGTCGCAATAGGTCGTGATCGGCAGTCCCTGCACGTATTCCATCGCGAAATACGGAATGCCGGAGGCGTCCTCGCCGGCGTCGATCAATCGCGCGATGTTCGGATGCTCCAGCGTCGCGAGCAGGCGGCGCTCGACGCCGAGTCGCTGCGACGCCGCTGCATCGAGCGTGGCATGCGGAACGATCTTGAGGGCGACGCGTTGCGCGACCGTGCCGTCGTCGCGTTCGGCGAGATACACCACGCCCATGCCGCCGCGACCGATCTCCTGCACGATCGCGAACGCGCCAAAGCGCTGCCCGGGTTGTGCGCCCGGCCAGATCGCGCGCAGCGCATGACCAATCCCGCGCGAGACGCGATCATCGACGGTGTCGCTCAGTGCATCGTGTGATCGCAGCAGCGATTCGAGCAGGCTTGCGAGCTCGCGGTCGTCGCCGCAGGCCTTGCTTATCGCCTGCGCGCGTTGATCGGCCGGAAGCGTCAGCAATACATCGAACAGCGCGCGGGCGCGCATCCCGTGTGCTCTCGCGTCGGCTGCGGAACTATCCGCTGCCGTTCGCGGCGGGAGAGTGGACATGCGGCGACGCCGGTCAGCCGGCCGCGGCTTGGTCGAGGCGCGTGTGCAGCCACGCGCGCGCGAACTGCCAGGAACGTTTGACCGTGCGCTCCGACAAGCCGAGCGCGACGCCGGCTTCCTGCACGGTCAGGCCGCCGAAATAACGCAGCTCCACCACGTCGGCGCAGCGTGCATCGATGCCGGCCAGCTCATCGAGCAGGCCGTCCATCTCGACCAGATCGAAGTGGATGCTTTCCGAGGCGAGCGCGTCGCTGTCGACATCGTCGAGCGAGACGGTGTACGCGCCGCCGCCGCGCTTCTGCGCATGGCGTTCACGGAAATGATCGGCGACCACGCGCCGCATCACGCGCGCGGCGATCGCGAGAAAATGCCCGCGATTGCGGAAATCGGTCTGCTGTCCTTCGAACAGCTTGACGTAGATTTCGCCGACCAGATCGGTCGGTTGCCAGGTCATCGTTTCGCTGCGGCGCAGGCGCTGCAGCGCGAGCCGGCGAAGCAGCGGATAGACGCGGCTGACGAGGGCGGCTTCCGCGCCGCTGTCGCCGCGCTGCCAGTTCTGCAGCAGGACGGTGATGTCGTTGTCCGCATCGCTCATCGCGCCCGTTTACCGGATCGATCCGGCGATTGCAAGGCAGTCACGGCAGCAGCGCACGCTCCTTGTCTTCGGACTGTCGCGCCTGCCGATAGTCGATCGCCGCGACCTGCTGCACCTGCCCGTCGATCAAGTGAATGACGCGATCGGCGCTGGCGATCGTCTCCGGTCGGTGCGCGATGATGATGCGCGTGATCGCCAGTCGCGCGATCTCGCCGTTGATGCGCCGTTCGCGGCTGACGTCGAGGTGGCTGGTCGCCTCGTCGAGGAGCAGGATGCGCGGCTCGCGATACAGCGCGCGCGCCAGCAGCACGCGTTGTTTCTGGCCGCCCGACAGCGACGAACCCATGTCGCCGACCAGGGTTTCATAAGCCATCGGCATCGTCACGATGTCTTCGGCGATGTTCGCGATCTCGGCGGCGCGGCGGACCTTCTCGATGTCGGCATTCGGATCGAAGAAACTGATGTTGTCGGCAATCGAGCCGGAGAACAGCTCGTCTTCCTGCATCACCGCGCCGAACTCGGCACGATAGGCGCCCAGACCGTAGCTGCGGATGTTCACGCCGCCGATGTCGATATGGCCTTCGCTCGGTTCGAGCAGGCCGAGGATCAGCTTGGCCAGCGTGGTCTTGCCGCAACCGGACGGTCCGACGATCGCGACCGATTCGCCGGCAGCGATGCTGAGCGAGCAGTTGCGCACCACCCAGGGCTCGCCCGCGGCGTAACGGAAGCCTAGACCGCGCACGTCGATGCAGGGCTCGGGCGGCGCGCCGCTGTAGGTCGAGTCGACATGCGCTTCCGGTTCGGTCAATGCGATGTCCGCGATGCGTTCGGCATGCAGGCGCAGCAGGCGGAATTCGACCAGCTTGTCGATCAGGTCGCGCGTGCGCGTGGCGAACTGTTCCGAATACATCACGCACACGACCAGCATGCCGGACGACATGCGTCCTTGCAGCACCAGCCACGCGGTGATCCAGATGATGAGCACGCGCTGCACGCCGAACACGAGCTGCCCGAGCGCGGCGAACGAAAAACCGATGCGCTGGATCGTGACCTCGCGATTGGCGACCTGCGCGGTCGCGTTGGAAAAGCGGATGCGGCGTTCGGATTGCTTGTTCGACAGCTTGATCGTCTGGATGCCTTGGATCGACTCGAACATCTCGGTCTGCTGGCGCGCCAGATGGATCAGCTGTTCTTCGCGCATCGCACGCAAATGCGCGTAGCCGAGCCAGCGAATTCCGGCATAGGCGAGGATCGCGCCGAGCACGAGCAGCATCAGGCTGACGTTGTACCAGTACAGGATCGCCAGGGTCAGCGACGCGGCGAGTCCGTCCAGCGCCGATTCGACGAAGCTGCCGGTCAAGGTCTGCTGGATGCTGCGGATCGACATGAAACGCGAATGCACGTCGCCGAGGTGGCGTTTCTCGAAGTAGTCCAGCGGCAGGCGCAGCAGATGGCCGAACAGGTTGGTCGTCCATTGCGAAGCGAAGGCGGCGCCGAGCGCGCTGATCGCCCAGCCGCGTGCGGCAGTCAGCAGGGACTGCAGGATCACCACCAACAGAAAACCGATCCCGAGCGTGGTCAGCAGCCCGAAGTCGGCCGAAACGAGCGCATGGTCGAGCACCCACTGCAGCTGGAACGGCGCCACCAGCGCGAACGCTTCGAGTGCGAGCGCGAGCGCCAGAATCTCGATCACGCCGCGCCGCACGCCATGCGTCTGTCCGGTCAGGCGGCGCAGCGAAATGTGCTCACGGTCTTCGACCGGGGTGAAATCCGGCGCGCGCGAAAGCTCCAGCGCGATGCCGGTGAAATGCTTGCTCGCCTCTTCCCAAGTCAGTCGGCGCAGCCCGTTCGAGGGATCGTGGATTTCGACGAAACGCGCGGTCGCGCGTTTCAGCACGACGAAGTGATTCAAGTCCCAATGCAGGATGCTCGGCGTCTTCAGATCGCGCAGCGCTTCCAGTTCGAGGCGCACGCCGCGGCCGTGCAGGCCGAGCTCCTGGGCGATCGCGAGGAGGCGGCTGAGATTCGCGCCGCGCAACGAAATCGCGAAACGCCGGCGCAGTGCCGCGAGGTCGACCTGATGGCCGTGATAGATCGCGACCATGGTCAAACAGGCGAGGCCACACTCGGTGATTTCGGTCTGCACGATCACCGGCAGACGCTGGCGGCCGTGCAGGCCGATGTCGTGCATGCGCAAACTCATGCCGGCCCCGCAGCGGCTACCGCGCGCGCCGATCCATCGTCGATGCCGTAGAACGGTTCGATGATCCAGTCGATCAGACGCTGGCGTTCGAGCAGCACGTCGGCGTCGAGCGTCATGCTGGTCTTCAGCGGCATCCGGTGACCGAACGCGGCGACGCTCTGCGCGTCCAGCGCGACGCGGATGCGATACATCGGTTCCTCACTGCGACGGCCGCGCAGGCGATCGAGTTCGGCCGGCGGCAGCGCGCTCTTGCCGATGTCGACGACATGACCGGCGTGACTGCCGAATTTCTGATACGGATACGCGTGGTAACGCAGCACCACAGCATCCCCGGGTGCGACGAAGCCGACCGCGCGACTCGGCACCCAAAGCTCGGCCTGCAGGTCCGAGCCGGCCGGGATCAGCGCTGCCAGACGCTGGCCGGCCGCGACGGTCTGGCCTTCCGGTGCGGTCAGGCCGGCGATCACGCCGGCGCGCGGCGCGCGCACGATCAGTGCGCGTTCGGCCGCATTGCGCGCGATCGACTGCGCGACATCACTGCGCTTGCGCTCGATCTCGTTGAGCTTCGCGGCGCTGGTCATCGGCAGCTGTTCGAGCTCGCCGTGCAAGGCATTCAACGCGCGCTCGGTGTCGAGCCGCTGCAGGACGACCGCCTTCAGTTGCATGCGCGCATCGAGCACGGCCGATTCGCGCTGATCCCACTCGAACGCGCCGAGCACGCCTTTCTCGCGCAACGGCCGCAGGCGATCGAGCAGGGCCTCTGCATTCGTCACCTGCTGATCCTTCAGCGCACGCTGCGCGTCGAACAGATCGAGCTGCTGGCGCAGCATGGCGCTGCGCTCTTCCAGACTGCGCTTCTGCTGTTCGGCGACGGCGCGTTGCTCGTTCAAGTCGGCATCGAGGCCGGCCTGCTGTTCGTGCAGACGCGCGTCGATGAGTGCGCGCGTGTCGCCGAGCGTCGTGCTGTCGAGGTCGGTGCGGATTTCGGCGATCGGCTGATCCTGCGCCACCGTATCGCCTTCGGCGACCAGACAGCGCGCGATCACCCCGGCCGACGCGGCGGTGAGCGAAAGCAATCCCTGTGACGGCACCAGTTCGCCTTCCACCCGCTCGTGTCGGGTGTAGCGGCCGAACACCAGGAAACACACCAGCGCGAGCACGCACGCCAGTGCGCAGGCGGCGAAGCTGCGTCCATAGCGCGTCGCGCTGATCTCGATGCTGCCGAGCCAGTCGTTCTGGCGGGCAGCGAACACCTCACGTCGAAACAGGTCGGGCAGCACGGCGGACGAAACCCATGGCGTTGGTCGGCGCGACGCCCCTGCGGGCGCAATACGCGTGATCTGTGAGTACGCGCAGTTCGGCGCGAAAGCGGGCCACTTTTTTTCGTCATCACGAAATGGCCCGTTTCGACACCGCTTGCCGCGTTGCTGAAAGACGCTCGCGCAACCCAGGAATTCGCATGTCGCACGTACACCCGAAATGGTCCGCCGGCCTGACCAGGGCCTTGCCGCTGGAAGAACGTCTGGCATTGATCGGCACCGACGGCCGCATCGGCGCGCGCCGTGCAGCGCGTGCGCGCAAGGTGATCGCGCGCTGGAAGAAACAGCGCCCGTTCGGCAAGGAAGATGCGTTCGCGCGACGCCTCGACCAGCTTGGACTTGATGAAGTGCAACTGCTGCGCGCGCTCGAAATGGCGGCGACGCGCCCGCTGCGCGACTACGTACGCAAGCACCGCCTATGGGCAACCTTCACGCGCCTCGGCATGCGCGAAGGAAGCGCGCCGCGTGCGGACTGGGACGGCCATCGCGGCTTGCTCCATCTGGTGCAGCCGCTGATCGACGATGCCATCGCCGGCTTCGAGCGCGATCTGGCAGCGCTGCCCGCAGCCGCCGTCGCCGACGCATTCGACATCGAAGCGGTGCGCGCCTGCGCGCGCGACGACCTCGGCGCGCGCGCGCTCGGCATCATCGAGAAGGCGTGTCTGCTCGAACTGCATATTGCACGCTTGCGCGGCGTGCTCGGTGGCGCGGACAGCCGCGCGCGCTATCGCAGTTTCGTGCGCATGCTGAGTGGCCCGCGCTATGCGCGCGCATTCTTCCGCGATTATCCGGTGCTGCTCGAACTGCTCGCGATCCGGATCGACTTCTGGCGCACCAATACGCACGAGATCGTCGCGCGCTGGCTCGCCGACCGCGCGACGGTCATCGAGCAGATTTTCGGCGGGTCGGACCCCGGCCGCCTGCTCGGCTGGAGCGGCGGCATGGGTGACAGTCATTGCGGCGGCCGCGCCGTCGTCACGCTGCGGTTCGAAAGCGGTCGCAAGATGGTCTACAAACCGCGCTCGCTGAAAGTCGACGTGGGCTTCAACCGCCTGCTCGACTGGTGCAACGAAAAGCTTCCCGATCTGCCGCTGCGCGGTGCGCGCGTGATCGATCGCGCCGACTACGGCTGGTGCGAATTCATCGAACACGACGAACTCGGCGCGCACGACGACGCGAGCCGCTTCTTTCATCGGCAAGGCAAGTTCCTCGCGCTGTTCTACGCCCTGCATGCGGGCGATCTGCATTACGAGAACACCATTGCCAGCGGCGAGCATCCGGTCTACGTCGACCTCGAGACCTTGTTCCATTCGATCCCGAATCCGCGCGGCGAGACGCGCGCGGGCGCGAGTGCGCCGGGCTGGCCGATCACCGTGGCCGAGACGATGATCATTTCGTCGGTGCGCCCGTTCGCGGCGAGCGTCTACCACTTCGATGTCAGCGTGCTCAGCCTGCGCAATGATCAGGGACTGCCGATGCGCGGCTGGAGTCTGGTCGACGCCGGCACCGATCAGGCCAGCCTGCGCGAGGTTCCGGCGCTGCCCGACGAGCCGTCGCACAAGCCGCATTTCGGCGGCGCCGACATCGGTTTCGAAGCGCATACCGGCGACATCCGCGCCGGCTTCGTCGCGATGTACGAAATGCTGTCGGCGAACAAGGACGCGCTGCTGTCGGGACGCGGTCTGCGCGACTGGTTTCGCGATGCCACCTTGCGCCAGGTGTTGCGCCCGACCATGGTCTACGCCGAATTCGTGCAGCGTTCGCTGCATCCGGATCATCTGCGCGATGCGCTCGAACGGCGTGCGTTGTTCGAGCGCATCTTCAATGCGGCGCCCGGCAACGAGTGGACCAATCACCTGCTGCCGCCGGAGATCGCCGATCTCGAGCGCCTCGACGTGCCGTTCTTCTCGCGCCAGTTCGAGGACACGCGTCTGTTCGATTCGCTCGGCAAGCCGGTCGCCGGCATCGAATTCATTTCGCCGTGCGACAGCGTGTGCGCGCAGATCGAAGGGCTCAACGCGGTCGACATGCAGGCGCAGCTCGCGTTGATCGACTTCACCTTCAGCAGCGCCGATGCCGGCAACGAAGTGGAAATGTGGACAACGCCGCCGCCGACGCCCGACGCGACCCGCATGCCCGAGCACGGCAGCGTGCTGGAAGGCGCGCAGCAGCTGGCGGACCGGCTCGTCGCGCGCGTCATCGAACGTGGCGATGCGCGCTACTGGATGTGCCAGGGTGTCACGCCGAGCGGCGGTGCGACGATGGTGTCACCGGGCATCGTCAACGTGTATTCCGGTCAGCTCGGCATCGCCTTGTTCGTCGGCATGGCCGGCGCGCTGTCGGGCAATCGCCGCCATCTCGCCGCGGCACGCGACGTGCTGCGCACGGTGCGCGACTGGACTGACGGCGGCATCGCGAACCAGGCCGGACTCGGCGTGTTCACCGGCGTGCTCGGGTTTCCGTACGTCGCGATCAACCTGGCGCAGGCGTGGAGTGATGACGCCTTGCTCGCCGGTGCGTTCGAGTGGTTCTCGCGCTTCGATCCGCAGCGCTACACCGACGATATCGATGTCATCGGCGGTTCCGCCGGCGGCGTGCTGTTCCTCGATCGCCTGTTGCCGCTGGCCGAACGCCACGGACACGGCGAGCGCCTGCACGCACTGATCGAATGGTTCGCCGAACGTCTGCTGGCGACGCGATCGCCGCAAAGAAGCGGCGTCGGCTGGCTGCAGTCGCACCAGATCGACGGAACGCCGCTGACCGGATTCGCGCACGGCAACGCAGGCATCGCGGCCGCTTTGTATGTCGCCGCGCGGCGTTTGCAGCGCCCGACGCTGCGCGAATTGGCGCGCGAGGCGATCCGCTACGAAAACGCTCACTACGTAAGCAGCCTCGGCAACTGGGCCGACCTGCGCGAAGACCGCTTGCTCGAAAGCCACGACCCGTCCCACCACGGCCCGATGTGCGCCTGGTGTCACGGTGCGGCCGGCATCCTGCTCGGACGCGCCTGGTGCCTTGGCGCGAGCGATGCGCACGATCCTCTGGCGGCGGAGTTGCGCCGCGATCTGCACGCGGCCGAACGCGCGCTCGCGAATACCGCGATGACGAACGATTCGCTCTGCCACGGCTTCTGGGGCAATCACGATGTGCGCGTCGCCGCCGCGGCCTTGCTGCCGGACGAAGCCGCGCTGCGGCAGTCCAACGCCGCCGATCCGTTCGCGATGGCGCGTGTGCAGCAGCGATATTTTCTGTGCGGCGATGCCGGACGAACCGCGGTCGACGCCGCCTTCGTACCGCCGGATGTGATGACTGGCATGGCGAGCGTCGGCTACGGCCTGCTGCGCTACGCCGATCCCGTGCGCGTGCCTTCGCTGCTCGCTCTCGACGTGCTCGTCTGACGAGCAACGCGCGTGCCTCGGGACCGCCGGCGACCGGGTTCACGTGCATTCATCGGCGCCGGCGATCTGTGCAAGGAGTCATCATGAAAAGCTCGAAACTGGTACGCGCCTGGCGCGATCGCGGCTTCCGCGACGCATCGAAGAATCAGGCACTCGCCAAGGTTCCACATCCGGCCGGCATCGCGGAGCTCGACGAAAAGCTGCTCGGTGCCATTGGTGGTGCCACCAACGGCAGCTGCTTTACCGCAACCCCCGCCACCGGCGGATCGTCGGCGGCCGGCCGCATCTGCGCAAACTGATCGAGATCCGAGGGAGACATCCATGAAGAAGTCCAGCGTGATTCGCGCCTGGCGTGACCGCAATTTCCGTGACGCGATGAAGGACAGCGAAGCCGTCAAGACGGCCAACCCGGCCGGCATCGCCGAGCTCGACGAGCGATTCCTGAGCTCGATCGGCGGCGCCACCAACGGTTGCGGTTCGGGCGGCACGATCTCGGCCGGCGGCGGCGGGTCGGTCTGTCGCTATTGTCAAAACTGATCATCACTCGAGGAGACACACCATGAAGAAGAACAATGTGATTCGTGCCTGGCGTGACCGCAATTTCCGCGACACGATGAAGGGCAACGAGGCCGTCGAGGCGGCCAACCCGGCCGGTATCGCCGAGCTCGACGAGAAGCTGCTGAGCGCGATCGGCGGAGCGACCAACCACTGCGGTTCGGGTGGCGGGCATGGAGGCGGAACCTCGATCTGCTACACCTGCCAGAATTGATTTCCGGCAATTCCCGTTGAAAGCCTGTCGGCCGGCGTCGCCAAGACGCCGGCCGACCGGTGCGGCGGACTCGTCGCGGCCCCTTCAATCCCGCGCGATCAGCGATTGCTGCACGCTGCGCCCATCGACGGCGTGATGGGCGAACGCCGTTGCAGCCAGGCAGCGAGCAAGGCCAGCGCAAGCCCGATCGAGGTGACGGTCGCCGCCGCGACGGCGAGCGTCGCCGCGTGCGCGCCGTGCGCGAGCAGCATCGAACCCAGCCATGCGCCGCCGGCATTGCCCAGATTGAACGCGCTCTGATTCACCGCGGAGGCGAGCGTCGGCGCTTCGCTGGCCGCTTCCACGGTGCGCGTCTGCAGACCGGGACCGGGCGCAAAACCGATCAGGCCGATGAGAAAGACGCCGACGATGACGCAGGCCGGCATCGACACGGTCGCCGCGAACAGCAGAAAGAACAGACACAGCGCGACCAGCAGCGAAATGATCGCCGGCATCAGGCGCCAGTCGGCGAGCCGGCCGCCGAGCAGAAGACCGAGCGTCGCGCCGAGTCCGAACAGCATCAGGACACCGCTCACGGCGCGCGAATCGAGGTGAGCCTGTTCGGTCAGGATCGGCACGATGTAGGTGAACACGGTGAACACGCCGCCGAAACCGAACACCGTCGTCGCCAGCGCGAGCAGCAGTTGCGCCTTGCCGAGCACGCGCAGCTCCTGCGCGATCCCCGGCGCTGCCGCCTCGTGCAGCTTCGGCACGCAACGGGCGAGCGCGATGATGGCGCCGGCGCCGAGCAGGCACACGGCCCAGAACGTCGTGCGCCAACCAAGCTGCTGGCCGAGCAGGGTGCCGAGCGGAACGCCGACGATGTTCGCGATGGTGAGGCCGCTGAACATCAGCGCGATCACCTGCGCGCGCCGTTGCGGCGGCGCGAGTCGGGTCGCGACGATCGAGGCGGCGCCGAAGAACGAACCATGCGCCAACGCGGCGATCACGCGCGCGATCATCAACAGCAGATAGTTCGGCGCCAGCGCGCACAGCGAGTTGCCGAACACGAAGACGCCCATCAAAAGCAGCAGCACGCGACGACGTGGCACGCGCGCGGTCGCCAGGGCGAGCAGCGGTCCGCCGAACACCACGCCGAGCGCGTAGCCGGTGACCAGCAGACCGGCGCTCGGGATGGTCACGCCGAGATCGGTCGCGATCTGCGGCAGCAGGCCCATGATCACGAATTCGGAGGTGCCTATCGCGAAGGCGGCGACAGCCAGGGCAAACACGGCACTACGCATTGCGCTCCTTTCCAGACTGCGCCCGACGCAGCCGGGGCGCCGAAGTATTGCGCAGGCGCACGAAGATCGCGGCACAAGGCGCTCGCTTGCGTCTAGAATCGTCTCCGCAGCCGCGCCGCTGCCCTCGCGCGACGGCGCGTGGAAGAGTCACCGGGGAGGCCGCAGCATGTCCAGTCCATCCGTCAGCCGCACGCCGTATCGACTCGGCGATGCGTTCAAGGCGCATGCCGAACTCGTGCGCGAAACCGCGGACGATACCGCGCGTCTGCTCGAAAGCAGCGGCGAACTCAAATTCGGTCAGGGCGTGATCGCGACGATCCTCGCGCTGACGCTGGGATTTCTCTGCCTGCTCGGCGTGCTCGCGTTTCATTTTCCGCAGTATCTGACGACGCCGGAGCTGCGCCATCAGTATTCGGTCGACGTGTTGCGTCAGGCGATGTTCGTCGCGTTGCTGGTTGCCGGCGCTCTCGCGCTGGCCAATCTCGTGCTCGGCGTGCGCCGCAACCTCAATCTGCTCGCGTTCGCGCTGGTGATCGCGGCGGTCGCGCTCGGCGGGTCGCGCGTGCCGGTCGGAGATTTTCCGGACCACACGCCGTACATCGGACTCGACTGGTTCATCCTCGACCTGCTCGGCTCGACCCTGATCTTCATCGTGATCGAGAAACTGTTTCCGTTGTACCGCAATCAAACCGTGTTCCGGCGCGAGTGGCAGACCGATCTGAAGCACTTCGCGGTCAACCATTTCCTGGTCGGCGTGATCCTGCTGACCGTCAACTTCGTGATCCATCACGCGTTCGGCTGGCTGGTGAATGCCGATTTCCAGCAGGTCGTGAAAGGCATCTGGTTCCTGCCGCAGCTGCTGCTGTGCATCCTCGTCGCCGACCTTTCGCAGTACTGGACGCATCGTGCGTACCACGAGATTCCGTTCCTGTGGAAATTCCACGCCGTGCACCACAGCGCGAAGACGATGGACTGGCTCGCCGGTTCGCGCCAGCACGTGTTCGAGATCGTCGCCACGCGCGTGCTGGTGCTGGCGCCGTTGTTCGTGCTCGGTTTCAGCGAAGGCGTGATCAATGCCTACATCATCATCGTCGGCTTCCAGGCGGTGCTGAACCATGCGAACGTGCATCTGCCGTGGGGTCCGCTGAAATACCTGATCGTGACGCCGGACTTCCATCACTGGCACCACGCCTCCGACGACGAGGCGATCGACCGCAACTATGCGGCGCACTATGCGTTCCTCGATTACGCCTTCGGCACCGCGGTGAAGGTGCCGGCGCACAAGCCGCTGCCGGAAAAATACGGCGTGGTCGGCGATTACATGCCGGACGGCTTCGTCAACCAGCAGATGTTTCCGTTTCGGGCCAAACCCGGCGTTTGAGCGAGGGTTCTGCCCGCCAGGCTCCGGATTCAGGGCGCATCCGTCCGCCTGTTATAATTCCGCTCTTGCCTCGAGCCCCCTGATCGGTAGCTGCCATGTCCGTCCCCGCCAGCGTTCTCGCGCCGTCCATCGATCGCGATTACACCCTCGAACACAAATACACGCGCGCCGAAGGCCGCATCTATCTTTCCGGCGTGCAGGCCCTGGTGCGGCTGCCGTTGATGCAGCAGATGCGCGATCGCGCCGCCGGCATCAATACCGCCGGCTTCATCTCGGGATACCGCGGCTCGCCCCTCGGCGGTTTCGATCTCGAATTGTGGAAGGCGAAGAAACACCTGAAGGCGTCGAGCATCGAGTTCCAGCCGGGACTCAACGAGGATCTCGGCGCGACCATGGTGTGGGGTACCCAGCAGACCAATCTGTTTCCGGGCGCGAAGTACGACGGCGTCTTTTCGATGTGGTACGGCAAGGGACCGGGCGTCGATCGCTGCGGCGACGTGTTCAAGCACGGCAATGCGGCCGGCACCTCGAAGTTCGGCGGCGTGCTCGCGCTCGCGGCGGATGATCATGCGTGCCGTTCGTCGACCCTGCCGCATGGATCGGAACTCGAATTCGTCTCGGCGATGATGCCGGTGCTGAATCCGGCCGGCGTGCAGGACATCCTCGACATGGGCCTGCTCGGCTGGGCGATGTCGCGTTTCACCGGGCGCTGGGTCGGTTTCAAGACGATTGCGGAAACGGTGGAATCCTCGGCGTCGGTGAACGTCAATCCGCATCAGCTGGATATCGTTCTTCCCGAAGACTTCATGTTGCCCGACGGCGGTCTCAACATCCGCTGGCCCGATCCGCCGCTGAATCAGGAAATGCGTCTGCATCAATACGCGGTACAGGCGGCGACCGCGTTCGCGCGCGCCAATCGCATCGACAAGGTCGTGATCGATTCGCCGCGTGCGCGCCTCGGCATCGTCACCACCGGCAAGAGTTATCTCGATGTGCTGCAGGCGCTCGAATATCTCGGCATCAGCGAGGAGGATGCGCGCGAGATCGGCATCCGCGTCTACAAGGTCGGCATGACCTGGCCGCTCGAACCGATCGGCATCCGCGAGTTCGCGCGCGGCCTCGAGGACATCATCGTCGTCGAGGAGAAGCGTTCCTTCATCGAATCGCAGATGAAGGAATCGATGTACAACTGGGACGAAGCGCGCCGCCCGCACATCGTCGGCAAGTACGACGAGGAGGGCAACTGGATCCTGCCGTCGACGAATGAATTGACCCCGGCGATGATCGCGCTGGTGATCGCGAAGCGGCTCGCGCGTTTCTTCAGCAACGAGACGATCCGTGCGCGCATCGCCTGGATCGAGGCGAAGGAAAAGGAACTGACGGTACCGCGCGCGAACTTTCCACGCGCCGCGCATTACTGCTCGGGATGTCCGCACAACACCTCGACCGCGGTGCCGGAAGGTTCGCGTGCGCAGGGCGGTATCGGTTGCCACTACATGGTGACCTGGATGGATCGCAGCACCGATACCTTCTCGCACATGGGCGGCGAAGGCGCGACCTGGTGCGGGCAGGCGCCGTTCACCGAAACGAAACACGTATTCCAGAATCTCGGCGACGGCACCTATTTCCATTCCGGTTCGCTCGCGATCCGCCAGGCGATCGCGGCGAAGGTCAACATCACCTACAAGATCCTCTACAACGATGCGGTCGCGATGACCGGCGGCCAGCCGGTCGACGGCACCTTGACGGTGCCGGACATCGCGCACCAGATGCGTGCCGAGGGCGTGCAGTCGATCATCGTGGTATCCGACGACATCGAGAAATGGAGTCGTCCGGAAATCTTCCCGAGCGGCGTCGAGTTCATCCATCGCGACGAACTCGACGCGGTGCAGAAGCGCATGCGCGAGATTCCCGGCACCTCGGTCCTGATCTACGACCAGACCTGCGCGACCGAGAAGCGCCGCCGCCGCAAGCGCGGCAAGATGGCCGATCCGAAGAAGCGCATCTTCATCAATTCGCTGGTCTGCGAAGGCTGCGGCGACTGCGGCGAGAAATCGTTCTGTGTTTCCGTATTGCCGAAGGACACCGAATACGGACGCAAGCGCGAAATCGACCAGAGCGGCTGCAACAAGGACTACTCCTGCGTGAAGGGTTTCTGTCCGAGTTTCGTCACCGTGCACGGCGGCAGTCTGAAGAAAAAGAAGGGCGGCGCCGGCGCGATCGATTTCGCGGCGCTGCCGATGCCGGTGTTCGCGACCGATCTGGCGCAGCCCTGGAACATCCTCGTGACCGGCATCGGCGGCACCGGCGTCGTCACCATCGGCGCGCTGATCGGCATGGCCGCGCACCTGGAAGGCAAGGGCAGCACCGTGCTCGACCAGACTGGTCTGGCGCAGAAGGGCGGCGCGGTCACCTGCCATCTGCGCATCGCGAAGGCGCCGGCCGACATCCACGCCGTGCGCATCGCGGCCGGCGAAGCCGACCTCGTGCTCGGCTGCGACATGGTCGTCGTCAACGACTACTGGGCCTTGTCGAAAATTCGCGCCAACCGTTCGCGTGTGGTGCTGAACACCTACGAGTCGATGCCGGGCACGTTCACCACGCGCCCCGACATGCAATTTCCGGCACAGAAAATCATCGATGCGGTGAAGCTCGCGCTCGACGGCGGCTCGCCCGAACTGGTCGATGCGACCGAACTGGCGACGGCGCTCCTCGGCGACACCATCGCCGCCAACCTCTTCATGCTCGGCTACGCCTGGCAGAAGGGCTGGGTGCCGGTTTCGCACGATGCCCTGATGCGTGCGGTCGAACTCAACGGCGCCGCGGTCGAAATGAACCGGACCGCCTTCAATTGGGGCCGCATGGCCGTGCACGACATCGTCGCCGTGCGCAACGCGGCCGGAGTGCCGAATCCGCATCTGCCCTCCGGCGCGATCCCGTTGGCGTTGCCGCAGCGCCGATCCGCAGTGGCTCTCTCTCCGGCCGCCGCAGGAAGTGCCGAGCAGAAAGCGACCCGCGCAACGAACGAGGGAACGACATTTTCCAGCGCCGATTCCCTCGACGATCTCACCCTCAGCGCCTCGCTCGACGAACAGATCGCGCGCCGCGTCGCCTTCCTCACCGACTACCAGAACGCCGCCTACGCGCAGCAATACAAGAGCCTGGTCGACAAGGTCCGCGCGGCCGAGCAAGCGAAGATCCCGGGCTTCACCACGCTGGCCGAAGCCGTCGCCCGCTACGCTTTCAAGCTGATGGCCTACAAGGACGAGTACGAAGTCGCGCGCTTGTATACGAGTGGAGATTTTGAGAAACGCATCCGCGAGACCTTCGAAGGCGACTTCAAGCTGCACTTCAACCTCGCCCCGCCGCTGTTCGCGAAGAAGGACGCCGACGGCAATCTGCGCAAGGCCGAGTACGGCACCTGGGTGTTCGGCGCGTTCAAGCTGCTGACGAAACTGCGCGGCTTGCGCGGAACCGCGCTGGACGTGTTCGGCTACAGCGCCGAGCGCAAGATGGAGCGGCAGCTGATCGTCGACTATCGCAAGACCATCGACTTACTCATCGCCGGTCTCGACGGCACCAACCACGCCCTCGCGGTCGACATCGCCGCGGTGCCCGAGCACATTCGCGGCTATGGCCACGTCAAGGAGCGCCATCATGCCGACGCGATGAAGCGTCAGTACGATCTGCTGTCGGCATGGCGCAATCCGTCGGCGGGACGCGCGGCGGCGTAAGGCTCGGTACCGGGAAAGTATCTATTCAGAGAAACGCAAAAATTGTCTCGGTGTGCGAGCTTGTTTGTTCGAATGCCGCCGGGAAGGCTGAAAATTCCTGAGTTGATTTAATTAGTTACATGTGGATGCCGGCCCGTACGCCCGTCGGCAGCGCCCACTCTGCATTTGACTATCTATTCATAAATCTATTCAATCGCTCGCATGAGCGATCCCCGATTCGACCGTATCGAGGCCTTGCTGCGCGCGCGCGGCGCGCAGCCGGCTGCCGCGCTCGCGGCCGAACTCGAGGTGAGCCAGCCGACCTTGTCGCGTCTGTTGTCGGCCGCGGGTGAACGCATCGTGCGCATCGGTCGCGCGCGCGCATCGCGCTACGCGCTGGCGCATGAGGTCAGTCGTGCCGGCACTCACTGGCCGCTGTATCGGATCACGCCGGCCGCCACGTCCGAAATCGTCGGCGAACTGCACGCGCTGCAGCGGGACGAATTCTATTTCGAGCCTGCCGGCGAGCGGCCTGCCTTGCTGCACGAGGATTTCGCATCCGGATTGTTTCCGGGCCTGCCGTGGTTTCTCGATGACCAGCGCCCGCAGGGTTTTCTCGGTCGTGCCTTCGCGCGCCGCATCGCGGCTGATATCGATGCGCCCGACGACATCCTGCGCTGGAGCGCCGACGACACCGTGCTCGGTCTGCTGCGCCATGGCGACGATGCGCCCGGTGATCTCGTGCTGGGCGAAGCATCGTTGCAGCGTGCGTTGCAGAACATCCTCGCGCCGGCCGATACGGTGCCGGCTGATCAGCGCGCCGAGCGCTATCCAGAGCTCGCCGACGCTGCACTGCGCGGCGAGGATGTCGGCTCGTCTGCCGGCGGCGAGCAGCCGAAGTTCGCGATCACGCTGCGCGATGAAGACGGTCTCGTCCCGGTCATCGTCAAGTTCAGCGACCGCATGGGCACGCCGAGCGGAAGGCGTTGGGCGGATCTGCTGATCTGCGAATATCACGCCGGCGATGTCTTGCACGCGCATGGCTTGCCGGCCGCGCGCAGCGAAATCGTCGAAGCCGATGCGCGCATTTTTCTGCAATCACGCCGCTTCGACCGCACACCGAACCTCGGCCGCCGCGGCTTCGTCTCACTGGCTCCGCTCGATGCTGCGTATTACGGACACGCACGCATCGACTGGTGGCGTCTGGCGCCGCAGCTGCAGCGCGACGGCTGGATCGATGCGGACGACGCGCGTCGTCTGCGCCTGTTCGGCTGGTACGGCGTGTTGATCGCGAACACCGACATGCATCTGGGCAACGCCGCGCTGCTCTTGCGAGACCAGCGACCGCTGCCGCTCGCGCCGGCCTACGACATGCTGCCGATGCGTTTTCGCCCGGCCAGCAACGGCGAAATCGTCGAACACCGCTACGCGATCACGCTGCCGACGCCGGAGCACCAGCACGACTGGCATGAAGCCGCCTTGATGGCGCGCGTATTCTGGCAACGCGTCGGCGCCGATACGCGCATCTCCAGCGAATTCCGCGCGATCGCCGGCGACGCCAGCGCGATGCTGGAGCGCGCCCTGCAGCATCTGGCCGGCTGACCTCGCCGCCGGCGAAACCGATGGCGCAGCGCGGACTCGTCCGCGCATCCGGCTCGACGCGTCGGAAGGCCTGCGAAGACTGAGCGAGCGCCTGCATCACGCAGCGCTGGACGCTTCACCAAGCCACAAGGCAACATGTCAGGTTGCATCCGACAAACAGTCTCGTGGACGAGATCACCTTCCGCCAATTGCTCGCCCGCAATGTCGCGTCGCTGCTCGACAAGCGCACGCTCGACAAGGGTGCGGAGTATCTGCGCCGCGGTCATGTTCTGGCCCGGCATTACGAACCCGGCAAAGGCGAAGGCTCGCTGATCGGCATGGTCAAGGGCTCGGCGATCGATCCGTATGTCGCAGGTTTGCGCCTGATCGATCGCGGCGTGCGCATCGAGCTGGACAGCTATTGCACCTGCCCGCTGGAATCGGCGTGCAAACATGTCGCCGCGACCGCACTGTCGCTGCTGCGCGCGGGTGCCGCGGCAGCGCTGGACGTGACGCCGCCGCCCGGTCCGCAGCTCGGTGCCTGGAAGCAATGGCTCGATGCGCTGCACGGCCCCTCGACCCCGGCCGGACAGGCGCGCGCGCCCGCTGAAGCTGGGCGCATCTGCGGCATCGTGCTGCGCATGGGCGAAGCCGCGCTGCCGCGCTTGTGCGCCGAGCCGGTGTGGCTGAAGCCGGGCAAACGCGGCGGCTTCGTCTCGCCGCAGAAAATGCAGCCGGCGCACGACGGATCGGCGCCGTGGACGGGACTTGCCGCCGAGGAGTTTCGCCTGATCGCCGATCTGCGCATGCGCACGCTGGCCTACGACGGCGTCGGCGAAAGTTTCGAGCTGCGCAATGCCGCCGATGAAGCGCTGTTGGAAGAATTGCTGACGGCGTTGCCGTGTTTTTTCGAGCGACCGGCGAATGGTCGTCTGCAGGCCGGGCCGCGGCGTGCGCTGCGCATCGGTTGGGACGCGCGCGAAGACGGCAGCCAGAAACTCGCGCTGTCGATCGATGCCGCTTCGGCGAAGACGCAATTGCTGCGCGTGGACGGACTCTGGTATCACGATCCGGAAGCACGCACGATCGGTCGGATCAGCGGTGATGTGCGTCTGGTCGAAGCCGTGTTGCGCGCGCCGCCGCTGCTGCCCGAACAAGTGCCGCTGCTGATGGAACGCTGGCGCGATGCGCCCCTGCTCGCGGCGCTGCCGACGCCGTCTGCGGCGGGCGAAATCGAGCGGCGCCAGGTCAGCCCGACCGCGGTGCTCACGCTGCGCGCCTTCGCTGCCACCGCGCCCGGCGGCGCGCGTTATCAGGCCGGCAGTGCGCGACTCGGCTTCGACTACGCCGGCGTGCGTCTGCCGATGTCGCCGGCGCCCGCGCGCGAGCGCCGCCGCCAAGGCGAGCGGGTGATCGAGATCGTGCGCGACCGCGCTGCCGAGATCGCCGCGAGCGAGCGCCTCGACGAAGTCGGTCTGGTCGCCGCCGAACTCATCGCGCGACTGCCCGGCGTCAGCGTCGGCGAACTGACCGACAACGATTTCGTGCTCGAACACGGCCGCGGTCAGCTCGGCGGTGCCGAGCAGGTGTTCGCATTGGCGCCGCGCTTGCGCGATCTCGGATTTCGTCTGGAATCGACCGATGGATTTCCGTTCGAATTGCTCGACGAGCCGATCGGCTGGTACGCCGAAGTGGACGAAGAAGGCGGCAATCCCTGGTTCGACCTGCGCCTGGGCATCGATGTCGGCGGCGAACGCGTGGATCTCCTGCCGATCCTGCATCGACTGCTGAGCGATCCGCATTTTCCGCTGACCCCGCGCAAGGGCGAAGCCGACGACGCGATCTGGCTGGTGCCGATCGACGCGCGCCGCCGCGTGCCGCTGCCGCTGGCGAAACTGCGCCAGTTGATCGCGCCGCTGCTGGAGTGGCTGCAGGCGATGCCGTCTGCGCCGGACGACGGCACGCTGCGACTGCGCCGCTCGCAGGCAAGCGTGATCGACGAGCTCACCCAGGTCGCCGAGGTTCCGTGGCGAGGCGGCGAACGTCTGCGCGCCGAACTGGAACGCCTGCGCGAAGCCCGCGCGACCATCGTCGAACCCGTCGGATTTCGCGCGACGCTGCGCGCCTATCAGCGCGACGGACTGGCCTGGCTCGGCTTTCTGTCCGACGCGGGTCTCGGCGGAATTCTCGCCGACGACATGGGACTCGGAAAAACCGTACAGGTGCTCGCGCACCTGCTCGCCGAAAAGCAGCGCGGCCGGCTCGATCAGCCCGCCCTGATCGTGGCGCCGACCAGTCTGGTGGCGAACTGGCGCGAGGAAGCGCAGCGCTTCGCGCCGGATCTTTCGGTGCTCGTGCTGCACGGTCCGACGCGCGCCGAACTGCATGCGGACGTGTCGCGCCACGATGTCGTGATCACGACCTATCCGCTGCTGCCGCGTGACGAAGAGGCGCTCGCCGCCCATCCGTATTCGCTGCTGATCCTGGACGAGTCGCAGGCGATCAAGAATGCGAAAAGCCTCGCCGCCCGGAGCGTGCGCAAATTGAGCGCGCGTCGACGCCTGGCGATGACCGGCACGCCGCTGGAAAATCATCTCGGCGAACTCTGGGCGCAGTTCGACGCGGTCGAGCCGGGCCTGCTCGGCAGCGAGAAAAACTTCAGCCGTTTCTATCGCACACCGATCGAGAAGCACGCCAACGTCGAGCAGCGCGAACGCCTGCAGCGACGCATCGCGCCGCTGATGCTGCGCCGGCGCAAGGAAGACGTGCTCGACGATCTGCCGCCGAAAACCGAGATCGTGCGCAAGGTCGAACTGGACGGCGCGCAGCGCGAACTCTACGAAACGCTGCGCCTGGCCCAGCATGAGCGCGTGCTCGCCGAAGTGCGCAAGCGCGGTCTCGCGCAGAGCGGCATCGTGGTGCTGGATGCGCTGCTGAAGCTGCGGCAGGCCTGTTGCGATCCGCGCCTGGTCAAGCTCGACGGCGCGCGCAGTGTGAGCGAGTCGGCCAAGCTCGATCTGCTGCTCGACCTGCTCGCCAATCTCGTTGCCGAAGGTCGCCGCGTGCTGGTCTTCAGTCAGTTCACCGAAATGCTCGGCCTGATCGGCAGCGCGCTCGACGCGCGCAAGCTGCCCTGGCAGACCCTGACCGGACAGACGCCGGCGCGCCAGCGTGGCGATCTGGTCAAGCACTTCCAGGCCGGCCGCGTGCCCTTGTTCCTGATCAGCCTGAAAGCCGGCGGCGTCGGTTTGAATCTGACCACGGCCGACACCGTGATCCACTACGACCCGTGGTGGAATCCGGCGGTCGAGACACAGGCGACCGATCGCGCGCATCGCATCGGCCAGGACAAGTCGGTTTTTGTGTACAAGTTGATTTGTTCTGGAACCGTCGAGGAAAAGATCCAGGCGCTGCAGCAGCGCAAGGCCGAGCTTGCGCGCGCGGTACTCGAGGGAGACGGTTCGGTCGCGCTACGCTTCGACGACGAGGATCTGAGCGAATTGTTCGCGCCGCTGTCGGCCTGAGCGGAGATCGATCGCCGCAGCGATGGCGAATCGCGGACGGCCGCGCGGATTCTCGAGTCGTGGTTGAAAGACGCCGGCGGCTGACGCGGCTGGCAGCGGCAGCGCGGCCCGCACGAATCGTGCGAGCCGCGGCCTCGATCGTTACGGACGTTGACCACCAGCCGACGGCGGTGCCGGCGGCGGCGGAGCATCCGCGTCCGCAGCCGGGCGCGGCGGCATGCCTTCGCCGCGGCCACCGGGTCCGCCCGGGCGCGGTCCGCGCGGACCCGCCTCGTCGCCGCGGCCGGGCCCTGGGCGATGGCCGAGTTCCCACTGCGCATAGCTGCGGAAACCGTCTTCACCAAGCAGCTTGCGCAGGCGCTCGCTGCCTTGCTCGTCGATACGCTCGTGTTCGGCGCGGTCCTTGCTCATCTGCGCCTCCATCGCCGCACGCGATTTGTCATGCAGCGCCTCGTGCGCATCACGGCGTTCGAGCAGAATCTTGCGCAGTTCGATCTGCTGCGCGGGCGACAGTGCCGGTATCGTTGCCAGCGCCTCGGCCGAAGGTACCGGCGGCGGTCCGGGCGGGCCATGTCCGCCGGGCGGTTCGGCAACGGCGTTGGCGACGAGACCACCGAACAGGGCAGCGGCGAGTACAGCGCGCAACGGCCGCGAGCGATTCGGTTGAAACGGAATGCGGGTCGATCGGGTCATCGGTAGTTCCTCAGTAGCGAATGCGCGTGCATCCGGTGAGGTTCAATCTAGGCCGGCAATGCGCAGCATCGGGGCAGACATCGTGGAGAAAGCGCGGAGATCGCCGCGCCGCAGTTTGCGCGCGCGCGCGCTGGCCGTATGGTGTCGACATGCGCTTCCGTCTCTGGCATCGATTGTTCCTCGCCTTCGCCGCACTCAGCGTGCTCGCGCTCGCCGGTTTCGCCGGCTGGCAGCAGCAGGCGTTTCGGCGTGGATTCCTCGGCTATCTCGATCAGGTCGCACTGGAACGTTTGCAACCGGCGGCGGCGCGTCTGGCCACTGCCTATGCGCAGAACGGCGGCTGGCAATTCCTGCACGACAATCCGCGCCGCTTCGGCGAACTGATCGATCTGCGTTTCGAACCGCGCCGCGAATGGCGCGGCGATGCCGAGCATTCCGAGCCACGTCGCGTGCCGGACGAAGCCCGTGCGCACGACGATCCGCCGCCGCCACCGGAGGACGAACGCGAAGGCCCCGCGCGCGATCGTGAAGCGCCGCCGCATGCACCGCCGCCGCCGCATCCGCACGGCCCGCCGGACCTGATGCCGCGTCTGCAACTGCTCGATGCCGACGGCGCGACGATCGCCGGCAATCCTGCGCTGGGTTCGGATGCATTCGCGATTCCGGTGCTGCAGGGCAGTGCGCGCATCGGCACGCTGCGCCTGCAGCACATTCCGGAAATCAGCAACAGCATCGATCTGGAATTCGCGCGTGCGCAGACGCGCACCGCCTTGATCGCCGCGCTCGCGGTGCTGGTCGGTGCGTTCGTGCTCGCCTTCGCGCTCGCGCGCTGGCTGCTGACGCCGGTGCGTGCGCTCACCGACGGCACGCGCGCGCTCGCGGCCGGCGACTACGCGCGCCGAATCGCGGCGACACGCAGCGATGAACTCGGCGCGCTCGCCGACGACTTCAATCATCTTGCCGCCAGCCTCGAACAACATCGCGAAGCGCGCCGCCAATGGGGCGCCGACATCGCGCACGAACTGCGCACACCGCTGAGCGTGCTGCGCGGAGAAATCCAGGCGCTGCAGGACGGCGTGCGTGCGCCGACTGCGCAGGCGTTCGATTCGCTGAATGCCGAATGTGAGCGCCTCGGCAGCCTGATCGAGGATCTGTATCAACTCGCACTCGCCGATGCCGGCGCACTCGAATATCGCTTCGAAATGGTGGATGCGGCCGAGCTCGTGCGCGAGGCGGTCGAGCTGCAGCAGAACGCGTGCCGCGATGCCGGCGTGCCGATCGAATCGGCGATCGGCGACGTGCAGCCGGTGCGCGCCGATGTGCGCCGGCTCGCGCAACTGGTCGACAACCTGCTCGCCAACTCGCGCCGCTACACCGATGCGCCGGGACGTATCCGCGTCGAACTCGGCCGCAGCGGCGAACGCGTGCGGCTGGTCGTCGAGGACACGCCGCCGGGAGTGTCGGCAGAGGATTTGCCGCGCCTGTTCGATCGGCTTTATCGGGTCGAACGCTCGCGCAATCGCGCCAGCGGCGGCGCAGGGCTGGGTCTTGCGATTTGCCATGCCATCGTCGCCGCGCATGGTGGACGCATCGATGCGCAGTCCTCGCCGCTCGGCGGCTTGCGCGTCGTGGTGGAACTCCCACTGGCGACGAAGGAGGGCGCATGAATACCGAAGCGCATGTGCTGGTGGTCGAGGACGAGCCGAAGATCGCCGCACTGCTGCGCGATTACCTGGCGGCATCGGGTTATCGCATCAGCGTGCTGGCGAGCGGAAACGGCGTGGTCGACTGGGTGCGCGAACACGCGCCCGATGCGATCCTGCTCGATCTGATGCTGCCCGGCGAAGACGGCCTCGCGATCTGTCGCGGACTGCGCACGTTTTCCAGCGTGCCGATTCTGATGGTGACCGCCCGCGTCGAGGAAATCGATCGCCTGCTCGGTCTCGAACTCGGCGCCGACGATTACATCTGCAAGCCGTTCAGCCCGCGCGAAGTGGTTGCACGCGTGCGCGCGGTGCTGCGCCGGGTTGCGACCGCAGCCAGCGCCGAAACGGTTCCGGTCGAGCTCGACGAGGCACGTTTCGAGGCGCGCGTGCAGGGACGTCCGCTGACGTTGACGCCGGTCGAGTTCCGCCTGCTGCGCAAACTCGTCGCGCAGCCAGGCCGCGTGTTCTCGCGCACGCAGCTGATCGATGCCTTGTACGAGGACCATCGCGTGGTCAGCGATCGCACCGTCGACAGCCACATCAAGAACCTGCGGCGCAAGCTGGTCGGTATGGGAGTCGATCCGATCGCGTCGATCTACGGCGTCGGCTATCGCTTCGAATGGCGCGAGGAAGGCGCCTGAATGCGATGCCTGCGTGCTGGATCACTGATTGGCAAAGGCGTATTTTCTATCATCCGCCGCTTGGACGAACGGGGACCGGCCAGAAATGCGCGACAGCGATGTTCCGGTGAAGACGGAAGCCGGTCGGCGCGAGCTGGTCGAGCGCCGGCATGCGCTGCAGCCGCGCCAGCGCACTATGCTGATTTCGATTCACGGTGAACATGCCCTGGTCGATCTGCGCCGGCAGTTCCAGGTGCTCGGCGATGTGGATGCGATCATCGCGGAACTGCAGGCAGCTGGTTTGATCGAACCGCAGGGTGCGCAGGCGGCTGAGCCTGTCGTCGCCGCGGTTGCCGAGCCGGTCGCGTCCACCACCGATTACGATGACGACGAGCCGACACCGGTGCAGGCCGCGCGTCGATTCATGAACGAGACCGCGGTCGCGGCGCTCGGTCTGCGCGCGTTCCTGTTCACGCTGAAGCTGGAGAAGTGCTACTCCAAGCAAGACCTCGAAGCTTTGCTGCCTGAATATCGCCGCGTGATGGGCAAGGCGCGCAATGTGCCGTTCGCCGATGCGATGGTGCGGCGTGCGCAGGACATGCTGGTCAAGGTCTGAGGCGCCGGCTCAGGCGCGCTCGCGTTGCCAGAGCAGGATGCGGTTGTTTGCCGGCATCGCGATATCGTCGATGCGCTTGAAGCCGGCAGCACGCGCGAGTGCATCGACGGCTTCGCGATCGCGGATGCCCATGTGTGCCGCGCGCGCCTTCAACGAGGCATCGAAGGTCGCGTTGCTCGGGCTGCTGTAACGGCCATCCTGATTGAACGGTCCGTAGATCGCGAGCTTGGCATCGGCGCTGGCGAGTGCCGACAGCGCGGCGAACAAGGCTTCCACTTCCGCCCACGCCATGATGTGCAGCGTGTTGGCGCTGAAGATCGCGTCGAACGGTCCGCGCGGCCAGGGTCCGCTGGCGACATCGAGCGTGATCGGCGGCGGCGTATTCGCCAGCGCGGCCTCGTCGAGCCAGGCGCGCACGCCGGCAAGATGTTCGGTGCGCTCGGAGGTCTGCCAGATCAGCTGCGGCAGCGCCGCCGCGAAATGCACCGCATGCTGGCCGGTGCCGCTGCCGATTTCGAGGACATGACGCCGGTCGGCAAAGTGCTCGCGCAGGATCGCCAGGATCGGGTCGCGGTTGCGCTCGCAGGCGGGCGCGAAAGGTTTGTCGGTCATGCGCGATCGTAACCTGCGCGGATAGCCGCCGATCGCCTCAACGCTTGCCGAATGTGCGCTTGCCGAGATCGAACCACGGCGTGCACAACAGATGCTGCGTCTCGACCACCTTGAACGACGCGCGCCACAAATCGACGCCGTCGACCGGCTGTGGCGCTGAAAACAGCGTCGTGTCGAACGGCGCGACGCCGAGGCAATAGCGCACGCGCGCAGCATCTTCGGTGTCGCCGAGGACATCGCCACCCAACTGGCCGCCGGCGACGACGCGCGCGGCGAGCGGCAGCGGCGGCACGGCCGGCGCCGGATTGCCCAAGGGCAAGGCGCGATGATTCAAGCTGAGGCCGTCATCGCTCGACTCGTGCGCGAGCGCCGCGACCACGCCGGCCTTGAGCTTGCCCTGTGCAAGGGCGACGCTGTCGCCGCGGTCGAACATCGCCACCGCGGCCTTGCCGCGGTTGTTGAGCAGATAGCGGATGCGCAGCGAGTGATGGCCGGCGTCGAACATGAACTCGACGTGCAGGGAAAGACGACCCTGCTCGACCGTGACCGCAGGAATCGTGTCGTCCCTCATCGCAGCATTCGGCGGCTGGCTCGCAGTCGCTGCCGCACCGCTGGCGGGCACCAGCAGCGTAGCGAGCATGAGCAGCGCAGGCCATCCATTCATGCGCCGAGCTTAGCAGGCGCTGTGGATCGCGCGCATGTACGCGCGCCATCGCTTGCGGCGTGCCGTACAGGTGCGCAGGCGGACTCTGTCGAGTCCTGCCGTCTGGCGTTCCGGGTTCGCATTTCGGCGCGGCGATTCTGCGCATCGTTGTCGCTTGCAACGCATCGTCGACGGCGGCGCGGGCTTGCGCCATTCGTGTCCGCATCGGGATTTTCCGGATATCAGCGGACGCCGACGACACGCGCGTGCCACGCGACGTGCAGCACGAGGCGATTCGCGCTTAGGATGCGCCGCGGCACCCGGTCGCGCGATGATGTCCCGCATGCTCAATCGCCTCTGGCTCGGCTTCTTCCTCACCGCGACGGTCGCGGCGCTGGTGCAGTGGATCGGCGGCGGCAACGCGGGCGTGTTCGCGGCGATGGTCGCCAGCCTGTTCGACATGGCGCGTCTGTCGGTCGAGGTGATGATCCTGCTGTTCGGCACGCTGACTTTGTGGCTAGGATTTCTGCGCATCGCCGAACAGGCCGGCATCATCGACGTGCTCGCGCGCTGGCTCGGCCCGCTGTTCGCGCGCCTGATGCCCGAGGTGCCGCGTGGTCATCCGGCGATCGGTCTGATCACGCTGAATTTCGCCGCGAACGCACTCGGCCTCGACAACGCGGCAACGCCGATCGGATTGCGCGCGATGCGCGAACTGCAATCGCTGAATCCGAGTACGATCACGGCGAGCAATGCGCAGATCCTGTTCCTGGTCTTGAACGCGTCCTCGCTGACCTTGCTGCCGGTATCGATCTTCATGTATCGCGCGCAGCAGGGCGCGCACGATCCGACCCTGGTGTTCCTGCCGATCCTGCTCGCGACCAGCGCGTCCACGCTGACCGGTCTGCTCAGCGTCGCCTTCATGCAGAAACTGAAACTGCGCGATCCGGTCGTGCTGATCTGGCTGGCGGCGATCGCGCTGCTGCTGAGCGGCTTCATCGCGCTGCTGGCGACCTTGTCGGCAGGCGCGCTCGCGGCCTTGTCGAGCCTGCTCGGCAATCTCGTGCTGTTCGCGATCATCCTCGCGTTCTTGATGATCGGCGCATGGCGCAAGGTGCCGGTGTACGAAAGCTTCGTCGAAGGCGCGAAGCAAGGCTTCGACGTCGCCAGAAACCTGTTGCCGTATCTGGTTGCGATGCTGTGCGCGGTCGGTGTGCTGCGTGCGTCCGGCGCACTCGACTTCGTGCTCGACGGCGTGCGCTGGCTGGTGAATGCGGGCGGCCTCGACACGCGCTTCGTCGACGCGCTGCCGACCGCGCTGGTGAAGCCGTTCTCCGGCAGCGCCGCGCGAGCGATGTTGATCGAGACGATGAAGACCCATGGCGTCGACAGTTTTCCGGCCCTGGTCGCGGCGACCGTGCAGGGCAGCACCGAAACGACGTTCTACGTGCTCGCGGTGTATTTCGGTTCGGTCGGTATCCAGCGCGCACGCCACGCCGTCGGCTGCGCGTTGCTCGCGGATCTGGCCGGCATGATCGCGTCGGTGCTGGTGTGCTACTGGTTCTTCGGCTGATTTCCTACAGCGCCTGATTGCGATCGGCGCTGTGCGCGGCGCGCGCGGCTGCCTACCCTGATGCGCATTGCAGCGATCGGGAAAACGCATGCTCGCGACATGGATGCTCGCACTCACCGCACTCACCGCCGGCGACTGTCCGGCTTGGTCCGCGCATCAGGCGCAAATGGAACTCGGCGCGCTCGAACGCCAGTTGGCGAGCTGGGACGTCGCCTATCACCGTGACGGCATCTCGCCGATCGACGACACCCTGTACGACCAGGCGCGCGCACGCGACACGCAATGGCGGCAGTGCTTCCCGCAACAAGCGCCGGCACCGGCCGAACCATTGGTCGCCGCGCGCGGCCGCATCGCGCATCCGATCGTGCAGACCGGCGTCGCCAAACTGCCGGATGAGGACGCGATCGCCGCGTGGATGCACACGCGCAACGCGAACGATTTATGGGTGCAGCCGAAAGTCGACGGCGTCGCGGTCAGCCTGCTCTACGTCGACGGCCGCCTGCAGCTCGCGGTCAGCCGCGGCGACGGCGAACGCGGCGAGGACTGGACCGCGAAGGCACGCGCGATTGCGGCGATTCCACAGCAGCTCGCGCATGCACCTGCGCGTGTCGTGCTGCAGGGTGAACTGTACTGGCGCATCGACGGACACGTGCAGGCCGACAACGGCAGCGTCGGTGCGCGTTCGAAAGTCGCCGGCGCTCTCGCGCGCGATGTGCTCGATGCGTCGAGCGCGCAGCAGATCGGCTTCTTCGCATGGGAATGGCCGGATGGACCGATCACGATGCCGCAGCGCCTGCAAGGATTGCGCGCATTCGGCTTCGACACCGTCGCTGCGTACTCAATGCCGGTCCGAAGCATCGACGAGGTACGCGCCTGGCGCGAGCGCTGGTATCACGCCGCGCTGCCGTTCGCTGCCGACGGCATCGTGGTGCGCGAGGGCACGCGTCCGTCCGGCGAACAATGGCATGCGAAACCGCCGGACTGGGTCGTCGCCTGGAAGTATCCGTTCGCCAAGGCGCTCGCCGACGTTCGCGCCGTGGACTTCCGCATCGGTCGCAGCGGACGCATCACACCGGTGCTCGAACTGGCACCGTTGCGGCTGGACGATCGCGAGATCCATCGGGTCAGTCTCGGCTCGCTCGCGCGCTGGCGCGCGCTCGATATCCGACCCGGCGACCAGGTCGCGCTTTCACTGGCCGGCCTGACGATCCCGCGTTTCGACTCAGTGGTGCTGCGTGCGCAGACCCGCGTCGATGTGGCGATACCCGATCCAGAGCGTCATTCCACCTCGACCTGCTGGCATCCCGATGCCGGGTGCGAACATCAATTCCGCGCACGCCTGGAATGGCTGAGCGGCAGGCAGGGACTGAATCTGTCCGGCCTCGGTCCCGGCGTCTGGCAACGCCTGATCGACGCCGGCGTGCTCGACGGACTGCTCGACTGGATTGATCTCGATGTGCAGCAGCTGCGCAACGTTGCCGGACTCGGCGAGGCGCAAGCTACCGAACTGCTGCGGGTATTCGCGCAAGCCCGCAAGTCAGCGTTCGCCGACTGGCTGCGCGCCCTCGGTGCCCCCGCCGATCTGGTCGCGTCGAATTGGAACGCCATCGCGAATCTCGATGTGGACGGCCTGCGCACGAACATGTCGATGACGCCGACGCAGGCGCGCGCCGCAATGGCATTCACGCACAACGCAGACGTGCGCGCGCTGATCGCGCAACTGCATGCCGCGCAGGTCGACGGATTCTGAGTATCGACACGCCGTTCTAGAACGAAGAACCCGGCTCTGCAAGAAACGCGATTTCTTCCGGCGTCGATGCGCGACCTAGCACTGCATTGCGATGCGGGAAGCGACCGAAACGCGCGATCACATCGCGATGGCGCACCGCGTAGTTCAGGTAATCGTCGAAGTGCGCGCGCTGCTGCAAGGATGCGCCGTCGCGCAATACGGTGAACAGCTCAACCGCATGTTGCTGATCGGCAATCGACTCGGAGTGCTCCAGCGGCAGATAGAAAAATACGCGCTCGATCGGTTGCAAGGCTTGATCGACGCCCTCGCAAAGACCTTCATCGACCCAGCGGCGCGCGAGTGGATCGTGTTCGAATGCGCGCGCATCGCCGCGCATCAGGTTGCGCGAAAACTGGTCGACCAGGATCACGAGGGCGAGGCGCGCACGTGGCGTCGTCAGCCACGCATCGAGGCGTCCGCCCACCGCCGCTTCGCGCAGGTCGGCGAAACGCGCACGGATTTCAGCATCCATCTGCGCGCTCGTACCGAACCAGCGCTTGTTCTTCTCGGAGAGGGCCGCATCGCTGCTGTCGCCATCGCCGAACCAGAAATCCAGCACCGCGGTCGCGCGCGGATCGAGAGCGGCGTGCACACTCATCACCGAGTCAACGCGCGAGCGGGCGCCCGCCGAGTATGCGCGCCGGCAACAGGATCAACGCACGCAGCAACTCGAACACGCCCTCGACCGCGAAACCGACCAGCCGGAAGGGCAGCAGGAACAACCAGATCAGCGGATACAACAGCAACCCCAGCAGGGCCAGCGGCCAGCAGAACACCAGGAGCAGCAACCAAAGCACGAAAGTCAGCATGGACATCCTCACCCGGGCGGTTCGAATCGACGCGCCGTAACGATGCGACAGATGGGGTCGTTGCGGGAGTGCCAAAAGGGGTGCGCGAAAGCGCACGCCGACGCTCCGCCTGCAGACCGCGTGTTGCGAGCGGCATGCAGGCGCAACCTTGTCCGAAGACTCGACCACCGCAGGTGACGAAGCGTCAAACGCCGACCCTTCAAGCCGCGGCGTTCTTCGCCTTCCACGCCTTCAGCACTTCAGCCTCGCGTTCCGGCGATATACCCGAGTGCAGCTTTGCCTGCCGCTCCGCCGGCTGCTCGCGAAACCATGTCAGCGTATCGGCGGCGGTGGTCGCGAGCGGTCGATACGTCAGTCCTGCGCCGATCGCCTTGCGCAGATCGAGCCGCGCGAAGCCGGCGTCTTCGCCGTGTCCGGGTAGCCATACCGGCATGTCGCCCCATGGCGATACTTTCTGTGCAGCGAGGAAATCAGCGGGTACCCAGATTGGTTTTGCCGATGCATGGATCGCCGTGCCGATGCCGCGCAGCATTGCCGACATCGTCAGTTCCTTCGCCGGGCCGGTGGCGTGGAAGATGCCGAGGCTGCGTTGTTCGGCCATGCGGATCGTCCATTCGGCGAGATCGCGCGCATCGATGAATTGCACCGGGTCCTTGCCGTCGCCGGGGGCGAGGACATCGCCGCCGCGCGCCAGGCGCACTGGCCAGTAGGTGAAGCGGTCGGTTGCATCGCCGGGGCCGACGATCAGGCCGGGGCGGATGATCGTGGTGATGCCGGGGAACTGCTTCTGCGCTTCCTGTTCGGACAGGGCCTTCAGCGGCCCGTACAGCGCCATGTCGGCTTTCACATTCTCCTGCGTTTCCTGCATCGCATCCTTGCCGTGGTATTGCGCGAGCGCGCCGGATTCGTCCACACCGGGCTTGCTCGTATCCGCATAGACCGAGATGGTCGAAATGAAGATGTACTGGCCGACCTTGCCGCGCAGCGCGGCGCCGGCATCGCGCACCCAGAACGGCAAGGTGGTCGGGTTGTCGATGCAGACATCCCATTCGCGGCCTGCGAGGGATTTCAGATCGCCGCTGTTGCGATCGCCGAGCAGTTCCTCGACCTCGCCCGGCCATGGATTGGGCTCTTTTCCACGATTGAACAAAGTGACTTTGTGCCCGCGCGCGAGTGCGTAGCGAACCTGGTGCGGACCGGTGAAACCGGTGCCGCCGAGGATCAGGATGCGCAGCGGTTTGGCGGCACGTCGCGCGCTGGCGCGCGCGTTCGTCAGCGCGGCAGGCAGGGACGCGGCAGCGATGGCCAGCGCAGCAAGCTTGAGCAGATCGCGACGTTTCGAACTCATGCGTGTCTCCAGGCGGATCGTCAGGATGAGGGGTCGAGAATCAGACGTGGCGCCGCCGCCGCGCGCAATCGCGCATTGCGGCGACCGAGCCACAGCGCCAGCACGAGCCACGCCGCGGACAAGGGTACGCCGGCCAGCGCGATACCGCCGACGCCGAGGCCGAGCGCGAGCAGGCCGGCATGCATCCATGCGCCGACCTGGTCGCCGCTGCGGAAGACGAAGGTGTCGATGAAGTTCTTCGCCTTGTATTTCTGCTCGCGCGCGAGCGGCACGTAGAGGGTTTCGCGCGCAGGCGCGGTCAAGGCGAAGTTGCCGGTGCGGCGGATCACCTGGAACGCGATCACGGCGACCAGCACTGGCGCAAAGCCGAGCAGCGCGAATCCGAGCATCGACACGATCGGCAGCACCGCCAGCATCACGCTGACGCCGAGGCGCGACAGCAGCCGGCCGGTGAAGCCGAGCTGGATGGCCAGGGTCAGGCCATTCACCCAGACATCGACGCGCGCGAAATACGCCGTGCGCGCCGCCGCGTCGTGGATCGCTGCTGCGACGATCTGCGCCTGCAGGAAATACAGAAAGGTCGAGCCGACCGTGAACAGCAGCATGAAGCCGCCGATGCCGAGCAGATCCGGCGAACGCACCACGCCGCTGAGACCGGCGAGCGCACCGCCGCCGATCACTTCGCTTTCGGCACGCGCCTGCTCGCCGCCGCGTGCCGCCGCGCGCGCGCTCAATGCGGCCATGCAGTGCAAGGCGATTTCGAGCAGCAACGCGGAGAGCAGCAGCAATGGCGGCGTGCCGACACTGCCGACCAGCCATCCGGTCGCGGCAGCGCCGGCGAGGCCGCCGAGCGTGCCGCCGGCGGCGATCAGGCCGTACAGCCGGCGTGCCTGGCCGGTGCGAAACACATCCGACATCACCGCCCATACCAGCGACACGGCGAATACGTTGAACACGCTCAGCCAGACGAAGAACACGCGACCGAGCCAGAGGCGATGCGGTTCATCGACGACGCGCAATGCCACGAAGAACGCGACCAGGCAAACCATCAGCGCGCGATGCGACCAGGCGACCAGACGCCGCCGCGGCAGGCGCGCCACCAGGGTCGAGAACAACGGGCTGACAGCGATCGTGACCAGCAAGGTACCGAGGAACAGCCACGGCAGTTTCTCGATGCCGCTCTCCACGCCCATCGTGTCGCGGATCGGGCGCAGCACGTAATAGCTCGCCAGCACGCAGAAGAAATACGCGAACGCGAGCACGAGCAGTCCGCGCTCGTCGGCGCGCACTTCGGTCAGGCGCTGCAGCAGACCGACACGCGCGGCGGGTTGGTCGGCAATGCTGGATTCGGTTGAAGACATCGATGACATTGCGCGTGCTGCGAAGTGGGCGAGTCTAGATCGATGCAGGTATGGCCGCCGCAGGCCGGAAGTCAGGGTGTCGTCCGGACGGTCTGCGCCGCCGTCGTCGCGCGGCGGCACCGCGTGTTTACATCGGTTGCGTTCATGACCGATTGCTAACCTTCGATCGACCACGTTCGTGCCGAAGGAGCCTGCCGCGATGCGATTCCATTCGTATACCTTTGCATTCCTTTCCGTCGCAGGCCTCGCGGCTTCGATGCGCTGCGCAATCGCCGCCGCGGCTGCACCTGTCGAAGCCGAAGCGGTCAAGGTCGAACTCATCGCCGAACACACGGCGCTGGTGCCGGGCCAGTCGCAGCAGTTCGGTTTGCTGCTTCGGCATCAACCACACTGGCATACCTACTGGATCAATCCGGGCGATTCCGGTCTGCCGACCACGCTGAGCTGGAATCTGCCGCCGGACTACAAGGCCGGCGACATCGACTGGCCGGTTCCGAAGCGCTTCGAGGTGGGTGGTCTGTACAATTTCGGCTACGACGAGGAGGTCGTGCTGCCCGTCGCGATCACTGCGCCCGCCGATGCGAAGGTCGGCTCGACCGCGCATATCGGCGTCGATGCAAAATGGCTGGTGTGCCGCGAGGAATGCGTTCCGGGCAAGACATCGCTCGCGCTCGACCTGCCGGTGGTGCATGAGGCGGCCAAGGTCGATCCGCGCTGGACCGTGCAGTTCTCCAACGCACGTCTCGCGCAGCCGCAGGCAACCGCCTGGAAGGGCGAGGTGCAGGACAGCGGCCAGCGCATCGCGCTGACACTGCGCGGACCGAGCTTGCCGCCTGCAGCGGCGACGCTGGACGCCTTTGCCGCGCAATCGAAATTGTTCGACAACAAGCCGCCGACGATCCGCCATGACGGCGACACGCTGGTGATCGACTCGGGCAAGAGCGAGTACTTCACCACGCCGCCATCCGAACTCAATCTGTTGCTGACGACGCCGGGCGCGAATGGTCCGCGCGGCTGGCGCGTGCGCGTGCCGTTTGCTGCGACGGCGGCAATGCCGTGAGTCGAACAATTCGCCCGCGGGGATCTGCGTGAACACGATCTGCTCGCAGCTGTCAGCGCGTGCGACTCGATCGCGCGCACCATCGTGGCTGCCGGCATTGCAACATCGCTCTGCGTGCACGCCGTACTTTCGCGCCGACGCAGCGTCCTCATATCGCGTGCAAAAAAAAGCCGCCCGAAACTTCGGGCGGCTCAAGTCGTGATCAGGATGTCGGGATCGGGTTTGCCCGCCATCTCAGTTTGCAGCCTGCAACTTCACCAATTGATTCAACACACCATCGAGTCCGCCGAACACGGTCAGCTTGTCGATCTTCTCGGTGACTTTCTCCAGCACCTCCAGTTCCTTCAGACGCATCAGGATCGGGCTGTCCTCGATCAGCTTCGCGGTGTTCAGCGCCGAGCGCATCGCGTTCGACTCCTCGCGCCGGCGGATCACGTTGGCCTGGGCCGTCTTTTCTGCCTGCACGACGCTGTTGAGGATGTCCTTCATCTCGCCCGGCAGGATCACATCCTTCACGCCGACGCCGAGCAGCTCGATGCCGACATCGCCGACGCGGCTGCGCACGTAGGCGAAGATGTCGCCGTCCAGCGTCGCCTTGTCGCCGAGCAGTTCGTCGAGCGTCTTCGCCGCGACGCTCCTGCGCAAGCCGAACTGCAGCTCGCGATAGAGGAACTCGTCGAACTTGGCGACCTTGGTGCGAACGGCGACCGCATCGGTGACGCGCCAGCTCGCGGCGAGGTTCACTCGCAACGAGACCTTGTCGCGCGTCAACATTTCCTGGCCCGACACCTCGATGCCCTGCACACGCAGGTCCACCACGATCGCGCTGACGTTCTTCTGGAAATTCCAGAACGCGTAAGCGCCTGCACCGAGCTGACGCACCAGCTTGCCCTCGACGAACACGAGGCCGACGTTCTCGACCGCGACATCGACGCTCAGCGCAACGCGCGCGAGCGCGCCGAGCTGGCGCAGACGGCGCGCGATCGCGGCCGGCACTTCCAGATCGCTCGCGAGTGCAACGCGTTCGATCGCAATGCCGTTGGCCGCCGCGCGGCCGTACAGTTTGCGCGTGCCCGGTGCGAGCACGTCCTCGAGCTTGCCGTTCCTGCTGACGAGACCGACGTCTTCGACGCCGATGTCGGCGAGCACGAAGGTTTCGGCAAGGTGGGCACCGAGCCGCTCGATCAGCGCATCGGCATCGCGGCCTTCGTATTCGGCGCGCGCCAGATCGAACACGCGCACTTCGACCTTGGCGGACGCATTCCAGTAGCGATACACGCCCGGCGCGAGCACGCGCCGGAAGCGGCGGTTGCGATATTCGAGGCCGCGCTCGCCGTCGCCGACCACGACCGTCTTCCACAGTTGCATGATGACTCTCCCTTGATGATGCAGCGCGAAGGTCTTCGACCACGGCGCACGCTGCGAACGCCGTCGTTGCGCTTGCGAATGAGGTGAGAACGCTCCACGCCACCGCCGGGGAACGGCGGCGAGCACGGCGGGTCCGGCGGCACGCAGTCGGATCGAATGGATATTTCATCCTCATCGATCCACGGCCATTCCGCCTTGTTCCGTCATGCCGACCGTCGGGCAGCCGACGATGGCGTTGCGTCTGCGCCGCGATCTGCGCTGGATTGCCGATCGCCTTGCGCGAACGCGCGGAGCGTTCCCGATGGGACTTGTGTCCCGTTCTACTGCTTTGGTGCAAGGGCGGGATTCGAACCCGCTACACACGACTTGACAGGTCGTTGCTCTAACCCGATGAGCTACCTTTGCGGAAGGGCAGGAATCGAACCTGCGTAAGGTGAGGACATCACCCGCTCGACCTCTGAGCGACCTTCCAACCTGCGATTGACCACGTGCGTTCCCCGGCATACGCCACGGCAAAGCCGCGCGCACCGGGCGGGCCTTCGAGCCCGCTCCGCTGTGAAACGTCGTTCCGTCAATCGCGCATCGACGCCAATCGATGGCGCCGATTCGTCTGGCGTGTCGCAGCGCGATCACCTTGCTGCGCCAGGCCGAATCCATCGTCTCCGTTGCGAACACCGGAAAAGAAAACGCCCCCGGAGGGCATGCCTCCCGGGGGCGTTCGCTGATGCTCGGGAGGTCGGCGTACCGACCTCGAACCTCGTGAGGTCAGATCGGATGCATGTCGATGTTCTTGCCTTTGGCCGTAAAGACGGCCGCCATCGCGCACGGCACGGCGCGGTCGCGCGATGGCGACAGGGCGAGGCTGCAAACGTGATGATGGAGGCGGCGCATGATTTTTCTTCCGGCAACTCGCGTCGCGACGACGTGAGGGGTGCGCACCCTACGCCTTGATCGTTTCATGTTCAAGCGTTTTTTGCAGGCGGCAGCACATCACCGACCGGCAATGCTTCCGGAACCAGACCCGGCTGCGGCAGCGGCGCATGGATGTGCTTCGGCGTTCCGCGCGTGACGCGCCAGGCAATCAGCCAACCGAGTGCGAGCAGAGCCGTCGACAGCAGAAACGGTGCGCCCGGCACGTGCGCCGGCGCGTGATCGCTGATGAAAAGCGCGAACACCTGGGTGAACAGCGCAGGTCCGAAAATGCCGGCGAGGCTGGCGAGACTCGTCACCGCACCCTGCAACCGGCCTTGTTCGCGCGGATCGACCTGATGCGTGATCAAGGCCTGCGTCGATGGTCCTGCAAGTCCCCACAATGCGAGCAGCGGAATGCCGCACAGAAATGCTGCGCCGCTGGTCGCCAGTCCCATCACCGCGAATCCGGCGAAGCCGAACACCAGACCGATCAGCAATGTGCGGCGTTCGCCGAACAGCGGCACCAGCTTGCCGATCAGCCACGCCTGCACGACAGCGTTGCACAGACCGACCAGGGCGAGGGTGTAGCCGACCTGCTGCGGACCCCATGCATAGCGGTAATCCGCATACAGCACGAACACGCTCTGCAGCACGTAGTGCGCGAGGTTGGTCACGAACACGACCACGGAAAGTCCGAGCACGGATCGATAGCGACGCAGCAGCACGAGCGAGCCGAGCGGATTGGCATGGCTCCAGTCGAAACGCGCGCTGCGTTTTTCCGGCGGCAGCGATTCGGGCAGGATGAAGAAGCCGTAGCAGAAATTCGTCAGCGCCAGCAGCGCCGCCGCATAGAACGGCAGGCGCACGCCGATGCCGCCGAGAAATCCACCGAGTGCAGGACCGATGATGAAACCGATGCCGAACGCCGCGCCAAGCATGCCGAAACTTGCGGCGCGTTTTTCCGGTGGCGTGACATCGGCGATGTAGGCGTTCGCGGTGGTGAAACTTGCCGCCAGCGCGCCGGAGAAGAAGCGGCCTATCAGCAGCAGCGGAATCGAGTTGACCAGCGCCATGAAAAGGAAATCGACGCCGATACCGAGATTGGACAGCAGCACGACCGGCCGCCGTCCGAAACGATCCGACAGCGCGCCCTGGATCGGCGCACAGATGAACTGGATCAACGCGAACAAGGTGCCGAACACACCGACCCACATGGCCGCCTTCGCGATGCCGCCGCCGGCAAGCTGCTCGATCAGATGCGGCAGCACCGGAATGACGATGCCGAACGACAGGATGTCGATCAGCACGGTGACGAAGATGAAGATCAGCGCGGCGCGGCGCGGTGCAGTAGGCGAAGCCGGGATGTTCACGCGGGTTCCGTTGCGAGCTGTCGACGGGGACCGAACGATACCTGATTGCAGCAGCTCGGGCGGCGGCCCTGGCGCGCCAGGTAGCGAGGTCGCTCGTTGCCGGCTTATGCTTTGACGATCGATCGAAGCGAGGGCCGCCGTTTATGGGGCGCGAGCAATAAAAGCCTGTTCGGGGCTGGGGAGCAGGGGTGAGTCGAACGCAACGTGCGGGATTGTTCGTCGTGCTGATCATCGCGGCTGTCGGCGGCTTGGCGTACTACCTTGGCGCGCGCAACGTGTTCACGGGGGCGAGTTTCGGCACGCAGAAGATGCAGGTCCCCGACGCGTTGAGCGTGGAGCTCGAACAGATTCGCAGCGCGTAGAAGATCGAGGATCCGTATCGCCGCGGCGAAATCGGACCCGCATGCTGCTTCCTCGACGGCGCAGGTGCCGCTGCTGCGCTCGCGCAGGATCTGCAGACCGCGGTGCGCTACTACTCCCAGGCCTATCGCTTCCTCGGCGGCGATGAATGGCTCGCCTATCGTGCGCAGAATCTGCGCAGCGTCGGTCGTGGTGACTGGGCGCTGGAAATCTCAACGTCGCGCTGGCGCGCAATCCCGAAAATACGACGCTGCTGTACGCGCTCGCACTCGCCTACGCCGACGCGGGCCGCAGCGGCGACGTCGAGAAAACCTATCGGTACATGCTGAAACTCGATCCGAAGAATCAGACCGCCGCACTCGAACTAGGCAGGTTCTATTGCCCTCGTCGAGTCGAAGCCGAAGATCATCGGGGCCGCGACGAACGAATGAAGCAGGTCAGTGCTGCGCCGCTTCGTACTCGGCGAGAATTTCTTCCAGTTCGGGGTTGGATTTCATCCTGCCATTCACGAACACGATCGGCGTATCCGAATTCATGATCTTCTGGGTGCGCTCGTAAAGATCGAGATCATCTTCGCTCAATGAAAACGTCACTCCGGACCGGCGATCGAAGGACATGCTGCGATCGCCGAGCTGCCTGGCGAGGTCGTCTGCACGGCGTGCTCCGTCCTTCGGACAGTTCACCGCAGCGACGATCCAGACGGTTTTCGGATCGGCCCCTTGCGGCTGCGCCAGACTGACGAAGCCGTGTTCGTCGGTGAGCGCTGCAACCGCGGCTGCTTCGACGTTCGCGCGATGCTGGTGCCAGAGCAGAAAACCCAAGCCCGCCACGGCGGCGGCTGCCGCGATTTTCACGATGCTCATCGAAGGCGTCCCCGGTTACGCGTGCCGGCATTCTGCAATGCGGACGCTATCCAGGCAATCCGCACGCATTGCGTCAGCGACGCGAATCGATATCGATGAAGCGCAGGAATTCCGCGCGCGTGCGTGCGTCCTCGCGGAAGCTGCCGCGCATCTGGCTGGTGATCATCGAGACGCCGCGCTTGTGCACGCCGCGCGTGGTCATGCACTGGTGCACGGCATCGATGACCACGCCGACGCCGCGCGGCTTCAGCACGTCCTCGATGCACTGCGCAATCTGCGCGGTGAGTTTTTCCTGCACCTGAAAGCGGCGCGCGAAGCCGTCGACGACGCGTGCGAGCTTGGAGATGCCGACCACCTTGTTGGTCGGCAGATAGCCGACGTGCGCGCGGCCGATGATCGGCGCCATGTGATGTTCGCAGAAGGATTCGAACTCGATGTCGCGCAGCACGATCATCTCGTCGTAGCCGGCGACTTCCTTGAAGGTGCGGCGCAGGTATTCGGCCGGGTCGGTGGTGTAGCCGGAAAACCAGTCGCGGTACGCATTGGCGACGCGCTTGGGCGTGTCGAGCAGACCTTCACGCGTGGGGTCCTCGCCGGCCCAGCGCAGCAAGATGCGCACCGCGTCCTCGGCCTGTTGCTGATCGACTGCCGCCGGCTTTCGTGGCGCGGCCGTGACGCTTGCGGACTTCTTCGATGGCTTTGGCATTGACGTGGCCGCAATCGGCGTTCGGGCGAAGTCATGCAGTCTAGCAGCCAGTCCCCCCAACGCTGCGGCATCAGCGTTTGCGCCGCCTCGGTGGAGCCGCGACCTCGGCACGCCGCGCCGGTTTCGCGTCGACCGGCGCGAGCACCCAGGCGAGCGCGATCAGTCGATCGCGCTGACGCGTGCGCGGCTTCTGCAGCAGTTCCATCAATCGCGTGAGCAGGCGGTTGATCTCGGCGAGTTCGCTGCTGCCGACCCAGCCCTTGCCGCGCGCGGCCCACAACTGACGCAGCGGGCCTTCGACGACCGAATCGGCATCGGCAAGTGCACGCGCGAAGTCGCGGCCGGCGATGCGCAGCACGCTGGCCGCGACGCGTCCGACCGCTTGCGCATTTGCAGTCGCACCGGGCCGGTAGCGCAGGCGCAGGCGATCGCCGGTGCGGGTGCGGTAGCGCTTGCCGTCCGGCGTCGCTTCTTCCTCGATCAGGCCGCCGTCGGCAAGCTGGCGCAGGTGGTAGTAGAGCCCGTCGGCCGGGCGCCCGAGCTGCGCTGCGAGTTCGGCCACCGAAACCGCGCCGCCGAGTACCTCGAGGGTATCGACGATTTCAATCCGCGTCGGTGATGCGAGCAGTTCGATCTCGCCGGCATCTTCGAGCAGTCCGCGTCGGGTCCGTGCCATTGGTTGGCTTGCCTTGTTTGAAATTTCGATGGATTATTCAATCAACAAACGCGCCGCGCAAGCGTGCGCATCGACTGAAAGGAAAGAGGATGTTGAAGCGACACGGTAGGGCCGGAATGTTGGCGCTGGCATTGTTCGGCATCGGCGCAGCGCACGCCGACGAAGCGGCGGAGCTGTTCGCACGCTACAAGGACGCCAGCGGCGGCGCGCGCTGGGATGCGCTGCAAAGCTTGCGCAGCGACGGTACGCTCAGCGCCGGCGGCATGAGCGGCGCGTTCGATGCCAGTCAGGATCTGCGCAGCGGACGCTCCAACGATCACTACAAGCTCGGCCCGGTCGAAGGCGCCGATGGCTACGACGGTGAGCACGCGTGGCAACGCGATCCCGGCGGCGAAGTAGCTGCGCAGGATGCGCCGGAAGCGAAGCGGCGCGCGCGCAGCCAGGCCTGGCTCGACGCGCGCGGCTTCTGGTATCCGACGCGGATCGGTGCCAGCTACACCAAACCCGAACAGCGCGCGCTGGATGGCAAGACCTACACGGTGATCGTCGCGACGCCCGACGGCGGCGATCCGGTGACGCTGTGGTTCGATCCGGCGACGCATCTGCTGGCGCGCTCGACCCAGATGCAGGGGCAGGACACCAACACCGCGAGCTTCGATGACTATCGCGAGGTCGACGGCGTGCGACTGCCGTTCCATTCGATCAACGACGTCACCGATGCCGCCGGCCGCACCGATCCGCGTGCACGCAGCGAGGTGCGGATTACGAAATACACGGTCAACGTCGCGCTCACCGACGCGGATTTCGCGATGCCGACGATGGCCGCGACCGCGCGCATCGAGAATCCAGCAGGCGTCACGCGCATCGCGTTCGACCTGTTCAACAATCACATCTACGTCGATGGTGCGATCGACGGCAAGCCGGCGCGCTTCCTGGTCGACACCGGCGGCACCAACCTGCTGACGCCGGCAGCCGCGAAGAAATTCGGCATCGCCGGCGAAGGCAAGCTCTCCGCGCGCGGCGCCGGCGACGAGGCGGTCGACATGGCGATGGCGCATGCGAAAAGCGTGCGCGTCGGCGACGCCGTGCTCGACGCGCCGGTGTTCTACATCATGGATCTGGGCGATCTGCCGAAAGTGGAAGGCGCCATGGTCGACGGCCTCGTCGGCTACGAGATGTTCCGCCGCTTCGGCGTGACGATCGATTACACCGCGCACACGCTGACGCTGGCGGAGCCGAAAAAATTTGCGCCACCCGCCGCTGCGAGCATGCTGCCGTTCGAGCTGGCGCAGCGCATTCCGATCATCGACGGCGAACTCGACGGCGTGCCGCTGCGGATCAGCATCGATACCGGCTCGCGCGCTTCGCTGACCCTGCTATCGCCGTTCGTGCGCGCGCACGACCTCGTGACGAGCTATCACGCGGCGCCGGAAAGCGTGGTCGGCTGGGGCGTCGGCGGCGCGACGCTCGGTCGGCCCGCGCGCTTCGGCCAGCTCAAACTCGGCGATCTGGTGATCGAAGGCATTGCCGGCGATCTGTTCACCGGCAACAAGGGCGCGTTCGCCGATACGAACGTCGGCGGCAACCTCGGCGGCGGCGTGCTGCACCGTTTCACCGTCGCCTTCGACTACGGCGCCAAGCACATGTATCTGGCGCCGAACGCGGACTTCGGCAAAGCCGATGCATTCGATCGCAGCGGACTGTGGCTGCTCGGCGACGGCGACAAACTGCAGATCGTTTCGGTTGCGCCGGACAGTGCAGCGCTGCGCGCGGGCCTGCAGGAAAACGATCGCATCCGCACGATCGACGGCGAAGCCATCACCGCGCGTTCGCTGGCGGACTGGCGTCAACGCCTGCGCGATCTGCCGGCAGGGACGAAGCTCGCGCTGAGCGTTCTGCGCGACGGCAAGCAGCGGCCGATCGAATTGGTGCTGGCCGATCGGATACCCGCGAAGCATTGAAGCGTGCGCAGAACTTGGCGGCTGCACGAATGTGCAGCCGCCGCTTCAAGTCCAGCCGAGTCGCAGCCTCACTCGACCCGACAGAACGCCGCCTTCAGATAACGCGACTCCGGTACATGCGCCTGCCACGGATGATCCGGGCCGGCGCCGCTGACCTTGAGGACCTGTGCGGTGCGGCCGGCGTAGTAGGCCGCGCGCCGCAGCATGTCGAGGAACTGGTCCTCGCTGACCAGGCCCGTGCATGAGCAGGTCAGCAGGATGCCGCCGCGCTTAACCGCGCCCATCGCGAGCTTGTTCATGTCGAGGTATTTCTTCAGCGCGGGAATCACCTGCTCGCGGTCGCGCGTCATCTTGGCCGGATCGAGGATCACCACGTCGAACTGCTTGGCGTTGTTCGCGGCGGCGTCGCGCAGCCAGTGGAAAATGTCGGCCTGCACGAAACGTACTTTCACCTTGTTGAGGCGCGCGTTCTGTTCGGCGACTTCGAGAATCTCCTCGTCCAGATCGACGCCGACGACTTCTTCGGCGCCGCCGATCGTCTTGGCGTAGATGCCGAAGCCGCCGGAGTTGCAGCACAGGTCGAGCACGCGCTTGCCGGCGCAGAATTCGGCCAGGGTCTTGCGGTTGTCGCGCTGATCGGCGAAGAAGCCGGTCTTGTGGCGGGTGCCGGGCGCGGCGTGGAAACGCACGCCGTGTTCGTGGATCACGGTCGGTGTCGGCGTCGGCGGCACGCTGCAGTCGAAGCTTTCCTGTTTCTGCACGTGCTCTTCGGCGAACGCGTAGATGTCGGCGCCGGGAAAATGTTCGAGCAGGCAGCGCTTGATCACGTCGCGCTGCTTGAACATGCCGGCCGAGAAGAATTCGACGACGAGGGTGCCGGCGAAGCGGTCGACGACGAGCCCGGATAATCCATCGCCTTCCGAATGCACGAGCCGATACGCATCGGTGACCGCATCGAGTTTCAGCAGGTCGCGGCGCAGCGCGACTGCATCGGCGATCTTGCGCGCGAAGAAGGCCTCGTCGACGCTTTCGTCCGGATCGGCGGTGAGCACGCGCAGCGCGATGCGCGAGTGGCCGTTGTAGAAACCACGGCCGGCAAACGTGCCTTCGCGATCGACGATGTCGACGATGGTGCCGGGCTTCGGTTTGACCTCGGGTTTCTCGACCATCTTCTGGAAGATCCAGGGATGATTCGAGCGGCGTTCGGTTTTCAGCTGGATCAGGGGCAGCGGCCCGGCGGTTTCACGGTTCATGGTGCGCATGATAGCGAAGCGGCCGCGCTCGCATCGGTGGACGCGCCGAGCGCTTGCAACGTCTGCGCGCTGCGGCTATGGTCGGCGCCAGAAGGGGAGTAGCTCCCGCCGCCGTGATCGTCAGCACGGACCGCAAGGTCCCGGTCCGGTGGGTGGAGATGCCGAAGCGGCATCTTCGCGAGCGAGACCTTCGCCGATCATGGCGAAGGTGTGCCCTGCGAAAACACGGCCCCGTGCGCCTTTGCTCCACGGGGTTTTCTGTTTTCGGAGGTGCAGCATGCAAACCATCGGATCGCCGGGACTGTGGGCGGCGTTCGCCGCCATCGTCGTGGTCGCGCTGGTCGTCGATTTTCGAGTACTGCGCAGCGGCGGACCGCATCGGGTCACCTTTCGCGAGGCCCTGTTGTGGAGCCTCGCCTGGGTCGGCCTCGCGCTCGCCTTCAACGTCGGGCTGTGGTGGTGGCTCGACGCCAACGCCGGTCGCGCGGCCGCGAACGAGATCGGACTCGAGTTCCTGACCGGCTACGTGGTCGAGAAATCGCTCGCGGTCGACAACATCTTCGTGTTCCTGATGATCTTCAACTATTTCGCCGTGCCGGCCGAACAGCGCCAGCGCTCGCTGATGCTCGGCGTGCTCGGCGCGATCGTGTTGCGCGCGATCCTGATCCTGATCGGCGCCGCGCTGATCGCGAAGTTCCACTGGATTCTCTACGTGTTCGGGCTGTTCCTCGTCGGCACCGGGATCAAGATGCTGCTGGCGGCGAATCAGGAACCGGATCTCGAAGCGAATCCGATCCTGCGCTGGATGCGCCGGCGCCTGCCGCTGACGAAGGATTTCCGCGGCTCCGCGCTGCGCATCGCCGACGGCGCCAGGTACCTGTACACACCGCTGTTCGTGGTGATGGTGCTGATCGCGGTGACGGACGTGATCTTCGCGGTGGATTCGATCCCGGCGATCTTCGCGGTCACCGAGGATCCCTTCGTCGTGCTGACCTCGAACGTGTTCGCCGTGCTCGGCCTGCGCGCGATGTTCTTCATGCTGGCCGGCGCGGCGGAGCGGTTTCATCTGCTCAGCTACGGGCTCGCGGCGGTGTTGATGTTCATCGGCACCAAGATGCTGATCGCGGGGTTCTACAAGATTCCGATCGGGCTGGCCTTGCTGATCGTCGCGCTGCTGATCGGCGCATCGGTGGTTGCGAGCCTGTATGTGCCGCGGCACGAAAAAGACAGCGGCTAGACGGCGAGCGCGGAACGATACGCGGCGCGCTGCCGCGACGCGAGCAGCCTCAGAAATGCGTGTCCCGATGCAGCATGTGCACCGGCGCACGCACCATCTTCGAGGCGGCTGCGACGCGGTTGCGGCCGCCGCGTTTGGCCGAATAGAGCGCGCGGTCGGCTTCGCGCAGCAGATCGCCGAGATCGCCGATGTCGTCCGCCAGCGCGGCGACGCCGATGGACACGCGCAGGTTCAAGGTGCGGCCGTCGATCAGCAGCGGCGAGCGCTCGATGTGGCGGCGCAGCCGCTCGGCGATCAGGCAGGCTTCCGCTTCGGTCTTGCCGGGCAGCAGCACCGCGAACTCCTCGCCGCCGATGCGGCTGAGGGTCTGATCGGCGCTCAGCGATTCCTGCATCAAGGCGACCAGGCCGCACAGCGCGTCGTCGCCGACGTCGTGTCCGAACTGATCGTTGATGCGCTTGAAGTGATCGACATCGGCCGCGAGGAGGGCGAGCGGACCGCCGCTGCGCTGCGCCAGATCGATCGCGCGCTCGGCCAGCCCGACCAGGGTGCGCCGGTTGTACACGCCGGTCAGCGGATCGCGCATCGCCAGCCGCGCGAGATCGTCGTTGAGGCGATCGCCGCACATCAGCATGAAACCGATCGTGCCGAGGGTCGGCAGGATGCCGCTGAAGACCAGGGTGATGCTGCCGATGGTCGCATTCAGATCCGCTGCGACGATCTGCGGACCGAGCAGTTCGGCCAGGCCACGCAGCACGGTCAGCACCGCGCAGCCGAGGAACAACGTGCCGGTCAGATAAGCCGCCGGCCGCAGCGACGAACGCGCGCGCAGGATCGGCAGCGCGACCGCAAACTGCAGCGCGGCGATCGGCAGGCTGTTCAACGCGATGCGCCAGCGCGCCTCGTTCCACACCGAGCCGAGCAGGAACGAATCCAGTGCGACCATTGCGACCAGGGCCAGCGGCAGGAAACCGCGGCGACGCTCGGCGAACAGATTCAGGGCGCGTCCCATCTCGGCAATCGCGAGCGCGTGCAGCGTGTTGAGTGCGATCAGCAGGATCGGTGGCGGCGCGAAGCCGGACAAGCCGAGCACGAGCAGCGAGAGCGTCTGCAGGAACAATCCGCCGACCCATACCTGCATCGCGCTGCGCAGGTTCGCCGGATAACGCCAGGCAGCAAACGTGATGCTCGCGCCGACCCCGAAGGTCAGCAGCGACGTCATCGTCATGGCGGTGGCGATATCGAAATGCATACGCTGCCGATGAACGTCGCGAGCGCAACGCGACGCATTACGGGACGATAGTGCGGGAGCCGTTACGCAGCCAACCCTGTATCTGCGTGACGGAAGCGAGGGGGCATTTTATGACGCCGGCGCCGGCTGCGATAGCAGGTGTCATGAAAGTCCATGCGATTGCCGCGAACGCCGCGGCAGGGCGGCGCCCTTGAGCGCGCGGTGGGCGCCCCCAACCTCGGTACGATGGATATCCGACCCGTTCCGCTGCCCACGCCGGGCGCCGTCGCACGCGACCGCGAGCGGATTCGCTATGCCGTGCTCGGCGCGATGGCCTTGCTGGCCGGCATCTGGGTTGCCTGGCTGCTGGCGTGGACGCTCGGCTGGTCGCTCGATGATCTCGGCGTGCGGCCGCGTCATCTCGACGGCCTGATCGGGATTCTGACCGCGCCGTTCGCGCACGCCTCGTTCGCGCATCTGATGTCGAACACGCTGCCGGTGGGCTTGCTCGCGACCCTGACCCTATATTGCTATCCGCGCGCGTCGCGGCTTGCGCTGCCGCTGATCTGGATCGCCTCGGGGCTCGGGGTCTGGTTGTTCGCGCGCCAATCCACCCATGTCGGTGCGAGCGGCATCGCGCACGGCTTGATGTTCTTCCTGTTCGTGATGGGCCTGATCCGGCGCGACCGCCTCGCGGTGGTGACCTCGCTGGTCGTGTTCTTCCTCTACGGCAGCATGCTGCTCAGCGTGCTGCCGCGCGAGCAGAACGTCAGCTTCGAATACCATCTTGCCGGCGCGCTGGCCGGCGTTCTCGCCGCGATTCTGTTTCACGCGCGCGATCCGCTGCCGCCGCGCAAGCACTACAGCTGGGAAGACGAGGAAACAGAGCCCGTCGCGACGACGCTCGACGACGAACTCGAACTTCCGACTGCGCAGGACGTACCCGTGCTGTGGAAGCGTTCCCCGCGCGACCATGACGGTCAGCGCGTGATCGTGCTGCGACCGCGCGATCCGGCCGATACGCCGCCGACCTTGCACTAGCCGCGCCGCCGCGCGACTGCGCCGGCGCCCTCAACCGCGCTAAGCTGTCGGCGCTCATCTTCAGGATTGCGCCATGAATGCTTCCGTCCCCCGCCGCGTCGAACACCAGCAGACCGACAAGGGCTATGTCCCGGTCTACACGACTGCGGTAATCGAGCAGCCGTGGGCGAGCTATTCGAGCAACGATCATGCGACCTGGGCCAGCCTGTTCGAGCGTCAGCGCAAGATTCTCGAAGGACGCGCCTGCCGCGAATTCATCGACAACCAGCAGCGCTTCGGCATGACGCCCGATGCGATCCCGCGGTTCGATGATTTGAACGAAGTCCTCGCCAGGACGACCGGCTGGCAGCTGATCGGCGTCGAAGGTCTGCTGCCGGAACTCACCTTCTTCGATCACCTTGCGAATCGACGTTTTCCGGTCACCTGGTGGATTCGCAAACCCGAGCAGATCGACTACATCGCCGAACCAGACCTGTTCCACGATCTTTTCGGTCACGTGCCCTTGCTGCTCAACCCGGTCTTCGCCGATTACATGGAGGCCTACGGCAAGGGCGGCGTGAAGGCGCACGGCATCGGTGCCGAGGCGCTGGTCAACCTGACCCGGCTGTACTGGTACACGGTCGAGTTCGGCCTGATCCGTCAGGACGACGGCCTGCGCATCTACGGATCGGGCATCGTGTCGTCGAAGGGCGAATCGATCCACAGTCTCGAATCGCCGGCACCCAACCGCATCGGCTTCGACCTCGAGCGCATCATGCAGACGCGCTATCGCATCGACACCTATCAGAAAACCTATTTCGTCATCGACAGCTTCGAGCAGCTGATGAACGCGACGCTGCCGGATTTCACCCCGATCTATGAGGCGCTGGCGCAGCAGTCATCGGTGCCGGCCGGGCAGATTCTGGCGTCGGACCAGGTCTTTCATCGCGGAACGGGCGAGGGTTGGGCGAGCGACGGCGACGTTTGACGCATCGCACGTACAGCACTATTCCGCCGCTTCAGTTCTGCGGCGGGCCATCGAATCCGTTCTGGAAAATGAATTCGCAGGACGCAAACCAGGGCGTCGTGCCGGTCGCGATATCCCAGTCCGCGTCATCACTCGGCGTGAGCAGATTCGGGCACAGCGATGAAAGTGTCGGAACCAGACTGCTCGGCACCGGTACTGCCGGGATGCTGCCCGATAGCGCGTTGTGACTCACCGAGAATCCATTCAGATTGGTCAGGCCATCCAGCGAAGGGATCGATCCGGTCAACTGATTGTTGTCGGCCTGGAAGAAGATCAGTTGGCTCGAGCCACTCAACACGGGAATCGCGCCGGTCAGAGCGTTGTCGCGAACGTCGAAGAATTGAAGCGCGGGCACGCCGGCGAAGGATTGAATCGTTCCGCTCAAGGCATTGGACGCAGCCGAAAATGCGATGAGTCCGGGTTGAGCGCTGAGATCGGGCAGAGATCCGGTCAGCTGGTTGCGGTGAACTTCGTAGTATTGCAAAGCTGTCGGTCCCGCCAATGACGGTATCGTTCCCGACAGCTGGTTGCCGAACGCCTCGAAGAATCGCAGGTCGGGGAAAGTCGTCAGAGAAGGAAGCGATCCTGTGAGCTGGTTGTCGGAGAAATCAGCGATCTGCAGCGCAACCAGCGTCGTCAGGTCAGGGATGGTTCCCTCCAGCTGATTCGAGGAAACGAACAGGAAATTCAAATGCGACAAGCCGGCCAGCTCGGGAATGGTCCCGGTCAGGGCATTGGAATAGACCCGGAAATCTACGAGCTGGGAAAGGGTCTGGATCGCAGGAATGGTTCCGGTCAGAAGATTCCCGCTGACGTCGACGGTTTCGAGGTTCGGCAAGCCGCTCAATGCGGGAATCGGTCCGCTCAACTGATTGAACGCGACCGCCAGCATTTTGAGTTCAGTGAGGGCGGCGAGGTCGGGCAGCGTACCGATGAGGTTGTTGTTGGACAGCGTGATGACGATGACATGCTCTTGCGGATCATCGCAGACGATTCCGCTCCAGCTGCACTCCGTGCCGGCGTCGCCGCCCCAGTTGTTCTGCACAAGCCACGCCGGCCCAGCAGTGTCGTCATACAGGGCCAGCAGTGTCTCTCGTTCCGAAGCCGGTATGGCTGCGAAGGCTGGAACCTGGGTGAAGCCACAGAACATCGCAAGGGCAGCGCGAAGCACGTGACGGGCAGAAATGTCAGAGGCGATGCCGCCGATGCGGCGCGAATGCTTTCGACAGAGTCTGACGAAGGGCACGACGTTCTCCCCGAAGTCGCGAAAAGCAGTGGATGGCGCCACGCTAGCACAAACCGAAAATGCGCGGCGTGCTCGGATCTGCCGTCACAAAACATGACATAAGCCGACTGGATGCCACCGCCGAATCCGCAATCACTCGCGCGATTTCGCCTTTGCATCGGAGTGCACGGCTTCTTTGCGTGCGATCGGCGTGACCTCGAGCACCGCCGCGATGCGCTCGCCGTCCCAGCGATAAATCAGATGCTGTGCCTGCACGCAGGGTGCGGCAAGATCGGGGTAGAACAGCGCGACGCATTCACCGCCGGGATCGCGCACGCTGTCGTAGACGATGCCGTTGGAATTGTTTTCGCGCAGCTCGCGCGCGAGTTTGCGGCTGGCGCCGTAGTCGTTCGGATCGTGCGCCTGCGGCCAGCCGCCGCGCAGATCGTGCAGGCGGCCATTGATGCCGGTGCGGTAGCAGCGCATCTGCACGTCGAGCGGCGCTTCCTGTGTCGCGCGCAGAAAACGTTGCCGGTGATGCACGGTTTCCTCGACCGCCGTGGCGACGCTGTGCGCTGCATAGAACACGCCCCAGCTGCCGTCCGAAAAGCGGCTGCCTTCCGGATTGAGATGCGTGAACGCGGCCATGATCGGCGTCGTGCCGGTGCCGCTGACCCGACGCTCCGTCGGCACCTGGCGCAGCGCGCCGAGTTCCTCGCGCAGACGCGGATTGGTCAGGGCCTCGATCTCGTACAGTGCTTCGAGATCAGCCGGATCGGCGACGCGATCGAACACGCCGATCGGCGGGAACCGACTCGGGACGATGCGCCAGGCGCGCGTCCAGCGGATGCGTTTTTCCGGAGGCTTCGGCACGAATCATCCCCAGCCGCGCTGCGCATCCAGGTACTGGCGCACCACGTACAGGTCGGCCACGTTGCCCGACAGCATGCGTTCGAGCGCCGATTGTCCGCCGAAGGTCGGTGCCGTATTTGGCTTGCGCACCCAGGCATCGGCGCGCTCGGTTTCCGGAAACAGAATCTGCAGGTTCTTGTAGATGCCGAGCAGATAGCTGATGCGTTCGAGCACGTCGCGACCGAGTGCGGCATCGCGCTCGCGTTTCCATTTGTAGAAGGTCGACTCCGGCGGGTCGCCGAGCAGGCGACGCTGTTCGGGTACACGCAGACTCCAGTGCTCGGCAATCGCGAAGAAAGCACGCAAGGCGGGACCGCCGAGTTCGGCCGCCGGGGCCGCTTGACGCCGTGGCAGAGCAGTCAAAGCGAAAACTCCATAAATGCAGATAAACGTGATACTACTCCATACATGAAGTTGTCGCCAGTTTCCACCGATTGCGTGAAACTATTCGCCTCGCCGCGCCATCGAAACTGCCGGGGCGTCCCGGACCGGTCTGCAAAATCATGCAACGAATGAAGCTCGTGACAAGCCTCGCCCTGCTCGCCTGCACCGTCACGGCGCAGGCGGACGTGCAGCAGGCGGCGGCCGACAGTTTCCTGATCACGTTTTCCGCGCCGGTCATCGCCACGCCGGTGAAAGCCTATGCCGCGCTCGGCGCGGTGCAGTCGTGGTGGAGCAGCCAGCACACCTGGTCCGGCAAGGCCGCAAACCTCAGCCTCAAGATGGAAGCCGGCGGCTGTTTCTGCGAGCGCTGGGCCGAGGGCAGCGTCGAACATGGCCGCGTGATCATGGCAGTGCCGCAGAAGCTGCTGCGACTGGACGCCGCGCTCGGGCCGTTGCAGGAATTCGCCTTGAACGGCGTGCTCACGTTCTGGATCAACAGCAACGAGGATGGCTCGACGCGTGTCGATGTCGCCTATCGCGTCAACGGCTCCAGCACGAGCGGACTCGACACGTTCGCACCGCAAGTCGACGAGGTCATCGGCGTGCAGGTCGCGCGCCTGCAGCGCTACATCGACACCGGCAACGCCGAAGACACGGCCGCGCAGAAAAAGTCGCCGCTGAACGATGCGGCGACGCCTGACGGCGCGCCCAGCAAGGGCGCCGACCCCGACATCCTGGCGGAATGGGCGAAACAAGCCGCGCAGGCCGCGGCCGATGCGAAGCAGTCGGCGGCGCCGAAAGCCAAGCCGGCAAAACCGAAAGCAAACAAGCCCAAGGACGATGGCGGCGCATGAGCGCCACCGTGCTCGTCAATATCGATGTCGACGACATCGAGCGCGCCGAATCGTTTTATCTCGGTGCATTCGATCTGCGCGTCGGCCGCCGCTTCGGCGCCGATGTCGTCGAACTGCTGGGCGCGGCGGTGCCGATTTACCTTCTGAAAAAGAATTCCGGCCGCCCGGCCGGCGATGCGACGATGCAGACGCGCGATTATCGCCGTCACTGGACGCCGGTACATCTGGATTTCGTCGTCGCCGATCTCGATCGTGCGCTGGAGCGCGCGCTTGCCGCCGGCGCGGTACTCGAAGATCCGCCGCGCAGCGCAAGCTGGGGTCGCATCGCCGTCCTCGCCGACCCGTTCGGTCACGGCCTTTGCCTGATCGAGTTCACGGGACGTGGTTACGACGAGATCGCGACACCGGCGTAATGCCGGCCCAATTAATTTTTCATCTTTTCCACAAATTAAAATATTCGCGCGATTTTGCTCGGTGCTCGATGACGTCGATGGAATCTGCAATGCCAAGTTTAACTTCCAGCGTTCGCTCCAAATTCGGGCAGATATATTGATTCCCGGTTTGATAGGCGTAGTATCGGTCGGGCTCCCTTGGGTCAATAGGGAGATATTGGACGAAATAACCAGGAGGTTAGATTATGAACGAGCATGTGCTGCAATCGAATGCAAATTCAATGATTCCCCGCACCTTCGCCCGACTCACCGCGCGTGAAGTCACGTGTTCCGACGAGGAGCAGAACCGGAGCGGATTGTTTCTGACGATCTACACCGATCCCGATTTTCCCGAACCGGAGCACGGCATTCTCGGCTGATCGCCTTCGCGGATCGGATTTGCGCGCCCCGCCAGCGCGGGGCGTGCTTTTGCGGACGGATGAGCAGGTGATGTCATGCAGCATCGCGTGCTGATATTTGCGCCCGAGACCGATCCGCACGCCGCCGCCGTTGCCTGGGCGCTTGCGCAGCAAGGCGTCGTCGTCGTGCTGGAGCCCTCGCTTCCGGCGCGGCAGGATGTCCACTACGCATTCCATATCGATGCTGCGCATGAATATCTGGCCGGCTCGATCGTCGATGCCGATCGCGTGAGCGCAGTCTGGAACCGGCGGCTGCACGACCCCGAACCCCGTTGCGCCGAGGCAGACCGCGCCTTCGCGAGCTGGGAATGGAAAATGTTCCAGCGCAATCTTTTCGGTCTCGCCGACGCGTTCGCCGGTGCCTTGTGGGTCAACCGTCTTGCTGCCGCGCAACAGGCTGAAAACAAGCTGGTCCAGTTGAGCGTCTGCCGGCGGCTGGGCCTGCCGTTTCCGGAAACGCTGGTGACCACCGATGCGGAGCGGGTCGACGCATTGCGCAGGCAATGGGGACGAATCGTCTTCAAGAGTTTCTTCGTGCGGCAATGGGAAGACAGGCAAAGCGGCAAGAAACACGCCGTCGGCGTCACCCTGCTCGACGAACACAGCGATCTGCCCGCCGACTCCATTGCGATTTGCCCGGGCATCTATCAGCGCTATATCGAAAAGTCCTTTGACGTTCGCGTCACCGTCATCGGCAAGCATTTCTTCGCGGTCAGCCTGCGCAGAGTGTCCGGCGGTGCCTTCGTGGACTGGAGGCCGCACGGCATGAGCACGGAGCTTGCGGCCGAGGCGATCACGCTGCCGTCGATCGTGGAAGGCAAATTACGCGCATTCATGCACGAGCTCGGCCTGGTCTTCGGATGCATCGATCTCGCCGTCGACCGAAACGGCGATTTCTATTTTCTCGAAGTCAACCAGGCCGGCCAGTTTCTGTTCGTCGAGGATCTGCTGCCGGGCTGCCAGGTGCTGCAGGCAATGACGGCGCTGCTCGCGAGCGGGCGTGCGGACTTTGCGATCGATACCGCCAGCCCTGTATCGATGGCGGGTTTCCGGCAATCGGACGCCTATGCCGAACTCGAGGAAAAGGTCGGCGCGCGCGAACCCGATCGGCAGCTGTTCTCGCTGGAGTGAGCGGCAACCATCATGCCGCTTCGCTCGTCGGGTCGGCGATGACGCCGCGCAGCGGCGGCGTCGTTTTCACGTGCCGCTGAAAGGAAGCTCAGTTTGACGCATTCGGCTTGGCGGACGAATTCAAGCTGGTCTTGATCCAGCCGTCGATGCGCTGCTCCAGCAGCGACAGCGGCACCGAACCTTCGGCCAGCACGGCGTCGTGGAATGCGCGCAGATCGAACTTCGTGCCGAGTTCCTTTTCGGCGCGTGCGCGCAGTTCGAGTATCTTGATTTCGCCGAGCTTGTAGCTGAGTGCCTGAGCCGGCCACGAGATGTAGCGATCGACTTCGGTTTCGACCTCGTGCTGGCTGAGCGCGGTGTGCTCGGCGAGATAGCTGATCGCCTGCGCACGCGTCCAGCCCTTGTGGTGAACACCGGTGTCGATGACCAGGCGCGCGGCGCGCCACATCTCGTAGCTCTCGCGTCCGAATTCCTCGTACGGCGTGTGATAGATGCCCATCTCCTTGCCGAGTTTCTCGCAATACAGCGCCCAGCCTTCACCGTAGGCCGAGATGTAGTTCTTGGTGCGAAACTCGGGCTGGCTCTTCTGTTCTTCCACCAGCGAGCCTTGCAGCGAATGGCCGGGCGAGGATTCGTGCAAGGTGAGCGCCGGCAGGTTGTACAGCGGCCGCGACGGCAAGTCGTAGGTATTGAGCCAGTACGTATGCGCGCCGCCGCGGCCGGCGGTCCAGAATGGGGCGATCGCGGGCGGCACCGGCTCGATGCCGAAGCGGCCGCGCGGAATCAGGCCGAAGAACTGGCTGAGCTTGCCGTCGACCTGCTTGGCGATCCACGCCGCATGCATCAGCAGTTCGTCCGGCGTCTTCGCATAGAACTGCGGATCGGTGCGCAGGAATTTCAGGAAGGCGGCGAAATCGCCGGTGAAACCCGCTTCCTTCATCGTCGCGCGCATCTCGCCATCGATGCGCCCGACTTCCTTCAATCCGATCGCGTGGATCGCCTCGGGATCGAGATCGAGCGTGGTGTATTCCTTGATCTGCTGACGGTAGTAGGCCTTCCCATCCGGCAATGCTTCTGCGGCGAGCGTCTTGCGCGCGTGCGGCACGTAGTCGTCGCGGAAGAATTTCAGCAGCTTCGCGTAGGCCGGAATCACGTGCTCGCGGATCGCACGCGCGCCGTCGGCGCGCAGTTTTTCCTGCTCGTCGGCAGGAATGCTGATCGGCAGTTTCTTCAGCGGCGCATAGAACTCGCTGTCCTCGGGCGACTTTGCTTCCGCGAAGGTCGCGATGGAAACGTCGCGGCCATCGAGCACGGCGCGCGGAATCGAGAAGCCGCGCTTGAGGCCGGCGCGCATGTTCGCAATCTGCTCGTCGAAGTAGCGCGGAAAATCGTCGAGCTTGGCGATGTAGCCTTGCGCCGTCTGCGTATCCTTCAGCGAGCGGCGCGCCATGAAGCCGAGACCGGACCAGAATTGCGAATCGGCATTGAACGGCGCTTCGTAATCGCGGAAGCGGATGCCGGCGGCGAGATTCTCGATCTGCGGCCGATAGACCGCGAGATTGACCTGATTCTCCGCCGACAGATCCTTCGCCGCGATCGTGTCGAGTTGCTTCAACACATCGTTCCAGTAGGCCAGGTGCGCCTTCTGCGTCGCCGCGTCGACCGAAGGCAGACGCCGGCTCGGCGCGCGCGCACCGTCCTCGTCCTCGTCGCCGCCGCCATCGAACTCGTGCTGGCGCCAGCTCCATTCCTTCTTGTACAGCGCCTCGAAGCGTGCATCGGCGCTATCGGCCCGCGCCTGCGCTGGCGCGATGATCGTCGACACCAATCCCGCCAGAAGTACCCCACCGAGCCAACGTGTCATCGCTCATTCCCGGACATGGAAAAAAGCGATCATCGCATCCGCCAGCGGAAAAGGGAGTGCCGATGGTCGGTCTTTACGTGAGGCAGCTGCCGTGGAAGCCGGTCGTGCGAGGGCGTGGCCGAGTCGACCAGCGCAACCGTCAGCGCGCCTCTCGATGCGCGCACATCGGTGACCGTAACGTCGAGATCGGCGGCGTGCAGCATGGCGGGGAACGAAGGTGCTAGCGCGCGCAGGCAGACGATGAACGTTTCATGCCGGGCCCCTGCCCACGACGAGATGAGCGGCATCGTCACGCAACCGTGCTGACATCGCGGCGCCGTCGGCGAGATTGGTTTGCGGTGCATTTCGATAAGCGAGGATGAAGCGAATACCCCATCCGATGAAATAGCCTGCGCTGATGCCGGACACATAGACGTCCAGATCCAGATAGGCGGCGCGGTCGTGCGGATGAATCGCCGCTGCGACGTTGAGCAGGTAGTGCGAGCCGAAGATCGCCAGTATCCGCAGCAGCGGAATCACGCTGGCCGGCTGCAGCACACGCAGGTGCACGCGATCGGCGAGCAGGGATTGCTGCAGCATCAGACCCGCCGCGCAACCGGCGATCGCACCGATCAGCCAGTGCAACCCCGCCATTGGCTGCATGTCGATGCGTTGTACGAGACCTGCAAGTCCCCAGACGATGAACACGATCGGCACCAGGCCGACGCGCCTGACATCGCGCACCGCCGGTTGCAGACGCTTGATGCCGATCCAGACCAGATAGGCGAACAGCGCATAAACCCAGATCGGCGTGTGACGAAGCACTTCGAAAATCATCGGATCGTTTCCCTGTCAGTGAGTGCGCACGAAGGCACGCCGTCATGCTGCGCGCGGAGCACGATGCCGGCGAGATGCCGGCAGTCACCATCTCGACCTGCCGGAAGTCACCTCATTGCGGTCGGCGCTTGAGTCCGCCACGACATCGCGCTACACAGGGTTCGGGCGAATCCGTCCAAGGGGCATTGCATGTTGATCGACCGCTGCCGCTGGCTGTTCTCGCCGCTCAAATGCGCGGCCTATCTGACCTGGGCGACTGTGTTCGCCGGTCTGGTCTTCGGCGGCTTCGAGGCCGACGGCGGCCATCTCGCGCACGGCGTCGATGCGTTGCTGATGGGACTGTTCCTGGCCGCGTTCGTGTTCAATCTGTGGCGCGAAGAGCGCGTGGCCGCTTCGTACGTCAGCCTGTGGGCGCTCGTCGTGCAAGCGGTGTTGAGTCTGGTTCTGGTCGTGTGGACGCACGACAGCCTCGCCGCGGTGCTGCTGATCGTCGTCGTTGCGCAATCGACCGAACTGCCGCGCGCGCGCATGGCCGGCTTGATCGCCTGCGCGAATCTCGCCCTGCTGGCGATCCTGCTCGAACTCTGGCCGCTGCGCGCAGGCCTCGTGCAGTTCTTCATCTACCTGGGCTTCCAGGCCTTTGCCGGTCTCACCGGCTATTACGCGAAGCAGGCCGAGCGTTCGCGCGACGAGCTTGCGCAAGTGAATGCGCATCTGCTGGCGACGCGCTCGCTGCTCGAGGAAAGTGCGCGCGATGGCGAACGCCTGCGCCTTGCGCGCGAACTGCACGATGTCTCCGGTCACAAGCTGACCGCGCTCAAGCTGCAACTCGCCCTGCTCGCACGCCATCCGGCCGGTGCTGCGCCGGCGGTGACGACCGCAGCGGCATTGGCCGGCGAACTGCTCGACGATCTGCGCGGCGTGGTCGGTCAGCTGCGACGGCATGACGGGCTGGATCTGAAACGCGCGATCGAGGAACTCGCCGCGCCGCTGCCGCGCCCGCGCGTGCACATCGAGATCGCCGCGGACACGCGCGTCGACGACGTCGTGCAAGCGCAGGCCTTGCTGCGCACGGCGCAGGAAGCGTTGACGAATGCGGCGCGACATTCCAATGCGGACAACGTCTGGCTCACACTGACGCGCGCGCAGGGACGCATCCTGCTCGACGTGCGCGACGACGGGCGCGGCAGCGCCGCGATCCTGCCCGGCAATGGCCTCAGCGGCATGCGCGAGCGTCTCGAAGCGATCGGCGGCGGACTCGTGCTGGCCGGCGACAAGGGCTTTCGCATCAACGCCTGGCTGCCGCTGGCATGAGCATGCCGACGCAATCGCCGGCACGCACACGCCGGCGCACACGCCTCGCATGACGGGCGCGCCGATCCGCATCGCGCTCGCCGACGATCAGGCGCTGGTGCGCGCCGGCCTCAAGGCGTTGCTGGAACAGTTCGGCGACATCTGCGTCGCGATCGAATCCGAAGACGGCGAATCGCTGCTCGCTGCATTGGCGCTCGATGCGGTCGACGTCGTGCTGTCGGATATCCGCATGCCGGGTTTGTCCGGCACGGCGGCTTTGCGCGCGCTGCGTGCGCGCGACGACATCACGCCGGTGATCCTGCTGACGACGTTCGATGACAGCGCGCTACTGCTCGAAGCGGTCGCCGCCGGTGCGCAGGGTTTTCTGCTCAAGGACGCCGCGCCGGAAGATCTGCACGCGGCGATCCGCGCTGTCGCGCAGGGCGAGTCGCTGCTGCAGCCGGTGGCGACCGATCCGGTGCGTGCGCGCTATGCGTATCGCGAGCAGGCCGCGCCGAAGGCGAACTTCGGCGAGCGCGAGATCGCGATCCTGCGTCTGCTCGCCGGCGGTTATTCCAACAAGGAAATCGCGCGCTCGCTGTTTCTCGCCGAGGGCACCGTGAAGAACTACGTGTCCGATATTCTCGACAAGCTCGAAACGCGCGACCGAACGCGCGCGGTGCTGAAGGCAATCACGCTGCGGGTGATTTGAGCGCGGCGGCTGCCGCGCGCGCTCTTCGCAATGGATACGTTCTGCGGTGACGATTGCAGGGTCCGCATGCGCCGGATGCGCATGCGAACGGGCAAATTCTCTCAGAGGCAGGCTACGGGCGGATTGGCCATGTACATGCTGCTCGCAAACGCGACGATCGCCGGCGCGGTGGCGCCGGGACAGGTCACGCTCGCGTTCGCGTACGCCTGGCACGCATTGCCGGGACGGCTCTGATTGCCCGCCGAGGCGGATGCCGTGGTGGTGCCGTGCGTCGTGTTGGATTGCTGGCTGATCGGGTTGTCGCCGGCGTCGGTCGCGTATGCCGATGCCGTGTTGGTGGTGTTGATCGACGCGTTCGAATTCGACGCGTAGGCGCTGGCGCTGAGGCCGCCGCTCGACGTGGCCGAGACATGGAAAGGGCCAGTCGTGTTGGTGCCGTTGCAATCGCCGTATTTGTCGCGCAGCGACGCCGGTACCGGCTGGCTCAGTTTCGCGATCAGGTCATCCAGCGGCGAGGATTTCGTCTGTGCAGAAAGCGTGTTCTTGCCGCTCGCCGTCCGCGCGCGCAGCGCAATGAGTTTTTCCAGCAAGGCATGTTGACCTGCCTCGCCCACCGCGACGTACGATTCGCCGGATCCGGCGACGTTCGCATACAGACCTTCGCTCACCTGGGTCATTCCCTGCTCCTGGGTGAGCACTTCGTCGAGCGAACGCGAGGTCGTGTCCTGTGCCAACGCGCCCGTAGAAATGCATGCGAGCGCGAACAATGTCAGCTGCAATTTCATGATCAGCTCCTTGCCTGAGTGGATGGTCGTTGCCTGCCCATGAAGGGCGCGACAACGCTATCCATCGTGCTTCGGGTGATTCGTGACAGGTATCGCGTTTCTACAGCGGCACATGTAAGGCCGGAATTTTCGATCAGCCGTCGAGCGCCATCTCGCTGCCGCCGGCGGCGCGCAGATACGCATCGATGCCGCATTGCGCGGTTTCCACGAAGTGCTCGCCGGTCGGCTCGAAGCTCGCGATGCGATCGGGACGGAAGTTGCGGAAGTCCGCACGCAGTCGGCACCAGGCGCCGAGCGTCCACACGCCGCCCCAGAACGCCAGACACAGCGGCTGCACTTCGCGCTGGCTGCTGCGGCCGGATTCGTCTCGATATTCGAGGCGCAGCACATGACGTTCGCCGATCGATGCGTGCAGTCGATCGATCAAGCCGGAGTTCGCCTCGTTCCAGTTGCCCGGCGCGAAGATGCGCGAACGCATCGCGCGATCGCGCAGCTCCGCCGGCAACACTGCTTCGATCTTGAGCAGGGCGCCGCGCGCGCCGGCACTGAGTCGTCCGCCGGTGAATGCGCGCACGAAGCGCGTACCGACGACGAGGGCTTCGAGTTCGTCGGCGTTGAACATCAGCGGCGGAATGTCCGAGCCCTTGCGCAGCACGTAGCCGACGCCGGCCTCGCCTTCGATCGGGACGCCGGATACCTGCAGGTCGGCGACATCGCGATAGATCGTGCGCAGCGAAACCGCCAGCGTTTCGGCGAGGCGCCGCGCCGGCGTCGCGCTGCGACGGCCGCGCAAGGCGTGAATGATGAGGAACAGGCGATCGGCTCGGCGCATCCGCAGATGATCGCGCGCCCGCGTCGCACAGGCAAAGACCTTTGCGAGGCGAGCCGAATCGGCCGTGACGCACCGGATTTCGATCCGATTCGCGCACGTCGATCCATGCGCTGCGGCAAGAACTGCAACGACGCGGCTTGACCGGATCGATCATCGATGCCGCTTCGACCGTCTCGCGCAAAAGCCTCGGGCGTCGACACGAAGGTCGTGCGGTCTCGATGTTGCGATGTCGTCATGATCGATCGATGCGGGACGCAGCCGCGCGGCTGCAACGAATGAGCGCGTTCAAGCCGCCAGCGACGTCGGCAGCGAACGCGCCATCGATGGCGGCCTGGCAGCGCGCGGGCGCAGCTGTGCATCCCGCGCGCGCGAACGAAACGCGTCGGCGCGAACTCCATCCAGCCGACCCACATGCGCATCGAGCAGCCGATAGTGCAAGACCAGCGGCGCATACGCGGTGACGAGAAATTTCAGCAATCGGGACATGATCGGATCTCCTCTCGATTCGGTCGGACAGGCGCGGTATCAGCCGCGCAGGCTCGAGCGCGGCGTCGGCGCCAGACGCAGGATCAGCGGATCGGATGGCGTCACGCGGCGCGGCTCGGGGCTGTTCTCGGTACGCGTGCAGGCGCCGAAATGACGATCCCAATGGGCGGCGTCGTCGAAGGCGAGAAAGCAGACGAATACATTTTCGCCTTCGCGCACCGGCAGCGCCGGAAAGGTGTTCGCTGCGTTCTCGCTGACGAAGCTGGCGAGCAGGGTCGCGCCTGCTTCCTGCAGCACCGGCAAGGTGCGCCGCTCGAACCACGGCAGGAAATCGGTGCCGACGCGCAGCGGCAACTGCCACACCATCGCGACCACGAGTCCGCCCGCCGACGCTTCGGCACCGACTGCTGCGCGCGCGGTGTGCGCGTGCGAAAAACCGGAACCGGCATGTGCCGGACGCAACAACAGCACGTTGTCGGAATCGATCATCGTCGCGTTGGCGGCGTCGCGATGCGCTTTCCAGATCGGCCCGCCGTAGAACGCCGCGAGCGCCTCTGCGCGTGACGGCATGTCGCGAAATCCACGCAGCCAGACGAAACGATCCGGGTTGTCGAGATCGCGGAACTGGCCGAACAGGCGCATGCCGAGCGCCTCTTGCGATTCGACGAATTCGCGTTCGAACAGTTCGATCAGTTCGTCGCGGCGTCCGGCGTGCAGCGTGTACTGGCGCAGTTCGACGACGGCGCAGGCGGCGGCATCCGATTCGGCGACGTGCCGTCGGCTGGCGGCTTCCTCGTGCAGGATTTCCATCGTCATGCTCCCATCGATTGGGCGCGCATCGCGCGCGGACTGTGGCGGTTTTTGCCGTATTGCCGATCGATCACTCCGGCGACCACAAGCCGACCCGATTGCCTTCGCAGTCACGGAACTGCGCGAAATAACCCATGCCCTGCGGCAGCGCCGTGCGCGGAACGAGGGTGTCGCCGCCGTGCTGGTTGGCGCGTTCCAGCGCGGGATCGAGATTGGCCACGCTGAGGTAGACGATGCTGCCCTGCACGGACGGCGTGCAGTCTTCCATCGCGATCAGCGCGCCGCTCGCGTTCGGCTTGCCGCCATACGGAAACACCGCCATCGCGCCGCCGCCGAAATTCTCGCGCTTGAGATCGACCGCGAGGACGCGCTCGTAGAACGCCTGCGCGCGATCGAGGTCGCGGGTGGGAATTTCGAACCAGGCCGGTACATTCGGATTCAACATCGCGAGCTCTCCTGCAGATGTGCGCGATCCGCACGCTGCAGAGTGTGCGCGCGGCCTGCTGCCACCCTGGTGTCAGCAGGCTGGCGCGCATGCACGCGAGTCGCGACAATGCGCGCTGTCCTTCGCGGAGCACCATTCGATGCCGTCCACACCGCCGGGCCCGCCCAGCCGGATCACGCTCAGCCGCTTCCTGATCGAGGAGCAGCGCGAAAAAGGCCGCATCAATGCGGATCTGCGCCTGCTGATCGAAGTCGTCGCACGCGCATGCAAGCGCATCTCGATCGCCGTCGGCAAGGGCGCGCTCGGCGGCGTGCTCGGCAGCGCCGGCACCGAGAACGTGCAGGGCGAGACGCAGAAGAAACTCGATGTGGTCTCCAACGAGATCCTGCTCGAAGCGAACGAGTGGGGCGGTCACCTGGCCGCGCTCGCGTCGGAGGAAATGGACGATCCGCATCCGATCCCGCATCGCTATCCGAAGGGCGCTTATCTGCTGGTGTTCGATCCGCTCGACGGCTCGTCGAACATCGACGTGAACATTTCGGTCGGCACCATTTTCTCGGTGCTGCGCTGCCCGGATGGCGTGGAAACGCCGGACGAGGCCGCGTTCCTGCAGCCGGGCACCACGCAGGTCGCCGCCGGCTATGCGGTATACGGTTCGAGCACCGTGCTGGTGCTGACCCTCGGCGATGGCGTCTACCAGTTCACGCTCGATCGCGAGCACGGTGATTTTCCGCTGACGCAGTCGCGCATGCGCATACCCGAAGAGACGTCGGAATTCGCGATCAACATGTCGAACCTGCGCCACTGGGAACCACCGATGCGCCGCTACGTCGACGAACTGCTCGCCGGCAGCGAAGGCGCGCGCGGACGCGACTTCAACATGCGCTGGGTCGCCTCGATGGTCGGTGACGTACACCGCATCCTGACCCGCGGCGGCATCTTCATCTACCCGCGCGATCTGCGCGACCCGGCCAAGCCGGGCAAGTTGCGCCTGATGTACGAGGCGAATCCGATGGCCTTCATCGTCGAACAGGCCGGCGGCGCGGCGACCGACGGACGTCAGCGCATTCTCGACATCGTGCCGACGAAACTGCATCAGCGCGTGCCGGTGTTTCTCGGCTCGAAGAACGAGGTTGATCGTGTCACCGGCTATCACGCCGAGGCCTCGGCATGACGATGGGCGATGCGCCCGCCGGCAACGCGGATTTCATCGAGGTCTACGACGGCGCCCTCGATGCGCAAGTGTGCCGCGAGTTGATCCAGCACTTCGAGGCGAGCGACAAGGTCGTGCGCGGGCGCACCAGCGGCGGCCTCAACACGCGCATGAAGGACAGCTGGGACCTCGCTGTCAACGCGCATCCGGAATGGAAGAATGCGGTCGGCCTGCTCAACAGCGCGATGCTGCGCGGACTGATGGCGTACCTGCGCGCCTACGCGCATCTCGCACTGGCGCCGACCGCGCTGTATCGCCAGCGCGCCGGCAGCAGCGAACGCACCCTGCTCGGCGCCGACGACATCCGCACCATGGCGGACGACGAACTGCAAAGCATCGCCACGCAATTGTTCCGCCCCGGCGGCATCAATCTGCAGCGTTATTTCGCCGACGAAGGCGGCTATCCGTACTGGCACAGCGAAATCTCGCCGCGCGCCGACAGCGACGACAACCTGCATCGCGTGCTGCTGTGGACGATCTACCTCAACGACGATTTCGCAGAAGGCGAAACCGAGTTCCTGTTCCAGCAGCGCAAGATCGCGCCGCGCACCGGTTCGCTGCTGTTCGCCCCGGCCGGCTTCACCCACACTCACCGCGGCAATCGTCCGAAGGGCGGCAACAAGTACATCGCAACCTCGTGGGTGCTGTTCCAGCGCGCCGAGCAGTTGTATGCGGATCCGACCAAGGCGTCGCCGGCCAAGACGACGTGAGGAAACGAGTCATCAATCATTTCGAGCGCGAGGCGTGGATCATGGCGCTGATCCTGCCGGCGATCGTGCTGATCGGCATTGTGGTCGGGCTGGCCTTGCCGTGGCTGCAGCGGGGGCTCGGCCTGCATCCGGGGCACTGATTTTTTGCGCACCTCGGACTGACGAAGGCAATCGCGCACCGCCGCCGACATCGGAAGCCACCGCCCCACTGCGCTAGACTCGTGCCATTCCGTCAATGGACGTGCCGCATGTCGAAACCGAGTCCGATGCTGCCTCTTCCGGGGCTGATCTTTTCCTCGCGCTGGCTGCAGCTGCCGCTGTATCTCGGCCTGATCGTCGCGCAGGGTGTCTACGTCATCCTGTTCGTGAAGGAGCTGTGGCATCTGATCCACGAGTCGCTCAGCCTGAGCGAACAGGCGATCATGCTGATCGTGCTCGGCCTGATCGACGTGGTGATGATCTCGAACCTGCTGATCATGGTCATCGTCGGCGGCTACGAGACCTTCGTCTCGCGGCTCGGACTCGAGAACCATCCGGATCAGCCGGAATGGTTGAGCCACGTGAATGCCTCGGTGCTCAAGGTCAAGCTCGCGATGGCGATCATCGGCATCAGCTCGATCCATCTGCTGAAGAGTTTCATCGAGGCCGGCGCGCTCGGCGGTTCGCTGCCGTTCTGCTCGCCCGAGCTGTACACGCAGATGGCCGAAGGCACTGCGGTCGGCAGCGGCAAGTTGTGCACGACGCTGACCACGACCGGCGTGATGTGGCAGACGATCATCCACTGCGTCTTCGTCGTCTCGGCGATCGGCATCGCCTGGACCGATCGCCTGATGGCGAACATCAACGGCCAGCGCGAGCGTTCGCTCGACGTACACTGAGCGGGTCTTTCCAAACCAGACTGGGGAACATCACATGCGTATCGGACTCATCCTTGCAGGCCTCGTCCTGGCCGCGGTCGGACTTGCCGCGTTCACCGGCAATCTCAACTTCACCAAGGACAAGGAAGTCGTCAAGATCGGCGGCCTGTCGGCGTCGGTGAAGCAGGAAAAGAGCGTGCCGGAATGGCTCGGCGGCGTCGGCGTGCTGGTCGGGCTCGGCCTGATCGTGATGGGCACGATGCGCAAGTAAATGCATTGTCATGCGCCGGCGCCGCGCTTTCGGCAGTGCCGGCCTTGAATCCTCCCGGCCGCTGCACCAGTGTGGAGGATTGAACTTCGAGGAGCATCGCGATGGACTATCGCCGACTCGGCGCCAGTGGATTTCTGGTTCCGCAATTGAGTTTCGGTACCGCCACCTTCGGCGGCGAGGGCGAGTTCTTTCGCGCCTGGGGCAGCACCGACGTCGCCGAAGCGCGTCGTCTGATCGACATCTGTCTGGATGCCGGCATCACGATGTTCGACAGTGCGGACATCTATTCGTGCGGCGCCTCCGAATCGATTCTCGGCGAAGCGATCAAGGGTCGCCGCGACAAGGTGCTGCTGTCGACCAAGGCGACCTTTCGTTTCAGCGACGCGCCGAACGATATCGGCTCCTCGCGTTTCCACCTGCTGCGCACGATCGATGCCTCGCTGAAGCGGCTCGGCACCGACTACATCGATCTGTTCCAGCTGCACGGGTTCGATGCGCAGACCCCGGTCGAGGAAGTGCTGTCGACGCTGGACACGCTGGTGCGCGCCGGCAAGATCCGCTACACCGGCGTTTCGAATTTCTCCGGCTGGCATCTGATGAAATCGCTCGCGGCGGCGGATCGCCACGGCTATCCGCGCTACGTCGCGAACCAAACCTATTACTCGTTGATCGGACGCGACTACGAATACGAGCTGATGCCGCTCGGCATCGACCAGGGCGTCGGCGCGGTGGTGTGGAGTCCGCTCGGCTGGGGACGGCTCACCGGCAAGCTGCGTCGCGGCCAGCCGCTGCACGCATCGAGCCGGCTGCATGCAACTGGCGCGCTGGGTCCGCAGGTCGATGACGAGTATCTGTACCGCGTCGTCGATGCACTCGACGAGGTGGCAGAGGAAACCGGCAAGAGCGTGCCGCAGATCGCGCTCAACTGGCTGCTGCAGCGTCCGACCGTGGCGACCGTCGTGATCGGCGCGCGCAACGAGGAACAACTGCGACAGAACCTCGGCGCGGTCGGCTGGAATCTCAGCGCCGAGCAGGTGGCCCGACTCGATGCCGCGAGCGCGCTGACGCCGGCGTATCCGTACTGGCACCAGCGCGGCTTCGGCGAACGCAATCCGTCGCCGGTGTGAGATCGCCGCGAGCGAGCTGTGCGGGGGTCGCCGCGCGGCTCAATCGCCTTCGTCGAAGAACTCGACCACGCCGGTTTCCAGCGAATACTCGGCGCCGACCACGAGCAGGCCTTCGTTCTGGATCAGCTGTTCGAGAATTTCCGAGCCGTGGCGCAGGTGATCGGCCGACGCGCGCACGTTGGCGCGCACCGCGTGATGCACGAGCGCGTCGGTGTCGTGGCGCAGGTCGGTCTTCAGCAGCGTCTCGACCGAAGGACGCACGCGATTGACGATCATGCGCAGGTTGCGTGACTGGTTTTCGGTCGGCTGCTGCAGTTCGTCCAGCGTCGCCAGAATCGCGCCGCACTGCGAATGCCCGAGCACCACGACCAGCCGCGTGCTGTAGCGCGCCGCGGCGAACTCGACGCTGCCGACCTGCGAAGGCGCGACGATGTTGCCGGCGACGCGAATCACGAACAGATCGCCGAGCCCCTGGTTGAACACGATTTCCGCCGGCACGCGCGAATCGGAGCAGCCGAGAATGATCGCGAAAGGCTGCTGCTGGGTGGCAAGCTCGGCGCGGCGCGAGTGGTTCGGAATGGCATCGTTCTGCATGCCGAGCACGAATTCGCGGTTGCCGTTCTTGAGGCGGTCGAGGGCTTCTCTGGCGGGGATCATGGGTTCGCAGGCTGCCTGTGCAAGGTGGAGGGCCGCTTCGGGCGCCTGCCGAATACGGGCTGTAGACGGCGGCTGCCCGGACACACGTACGCGTCGAGGCGCAACGCGCCATTGTCTCGCCGATGCCACGCTCGTGCATAGCGCCGCGGAACGGGCGCGACCGATCGTCGCGGCGGCGCTGCGGTGCGAGCGGCACGACGGCAATGTTCTTGCCGGGCTCGGCGGGCGCGTCCGCGTCGATCACCGTGATCGCATCGGGCGACGCTGCAGGCACGCCGCGCCGCGCCCGCTACAATCGGGAGATGGACGTTTCCCATCTTCTGGACGGACTCAATCCGTCGCAGCGCGAAGCCGTCACCGCGCCGCCCGGACACTATCTGGTTCTCGCCGGTGCCGGCTCCGGCAAGACGCGCGTGTTGACCCATCGCATCGGCTGGCTGCTCGAAGTCGAGCGTGTGTCGCCGTGGTCGGTGCTCGCAGTCACGTTCACCAACAAGGCCGCCGGCGAAATGCGCGGGCGCGCCGAAAACCTGATCGGCGCCGGTTCGCGCGGACTCACGATCGGCACCTTTCACGGTATCGCGCATCGGCTGCTGCGTCGGCATTTCCGCGAGGCGAAGCTGCCGGAGACGTTCCAGATTCTCGATGCGGACGACCAGCAGCGTCTGGTCAAGCGCACGATCCAGGGGCTCGGCTTCGACGAGGCGCGCTTTCCGCCGCGTCAGGTCACCTGGTTCATCAACAGCGCCAAGGACGAGGGCAAACGGCCCGATGCGCTGGATGCCGGCTACAACCAGGAACGCAGCGTCTTCATCGAAATCTACCGTGCGTACGAAGCGGCCTGTCAGCGCTCCGGCCTGGTCGACTTCGCCGAACTGCTGCTGCGCGCGCACGAGCTCTGGCTGCACGATGACGCGCTCCTCGCGCATTACCGCGAACGCTATCGGCATCTGCTGATCGACGAGTTTCAGGATACGAATACGCTGCAATATGCGTGGATTCGCGTGCTGGCTGGACAAGGAAGTCCAAGTGCCGCGACCGCAGGACATGGACGTCCAAGTGTAGCGAGCGGAAACGTCTTCGTCGTCGGCGACGACGACCAGGCGATCTACGGCTGGCGCGGCGCCAAGGTCGAGAACGTGCAGCAGTTCCTGCGTGATTTTCCGAGCGCGAAAACCATCCGTCTCGAACAGAACTATCGCTCGACCGGCAACATCCTCGCTGCTGCGAATGCGGTGATCGCACACAATCCCGATCGCCTCGGCAAGCAGTTGTGGACATCCGGCGAGGCGGGCGCGGCGATCGAGTTGTATGCCGCCTACAACGAGCAGGATGAAGCGCGCTATGTGATCGAGCGCATCCGCGAAAATCTGCGCGAGGGCGCGAAGCCGTCGGCCTGCGTGATTTTGTACCGCTCGAATGCGCAGTCGCGCAACTTCGAGGAACACCTGATCCAGCACTCGATTCCGTACCGCATCTATGGCGGGCTGCGCTATTTCGATCGTGCCGAAATCAAGGACGCATTGTCGTATCTGCGCCTGGTCGCGAACCGTCACGACGACGCCGCGTTCGAGCGCGCGGTGAACACGCCGCCGCGCGGGATCGGCGATCGCACGCTGGATCTGCTGCGCCTGCGCGCGCGGCGCGAGAGCACGTCGATGTGGGAAGCGACGCTCGGCGAACTCGGCGCGGATGCGCTGGCGGGACGCGCGAAGAACGCATTGCGCGCGTTCCTGCAGTTGATCGAGGAGCTCGCGCGCGAGTGTCTGGCGCCGAGCGCGCAAGGCAGCGACAGCGAATCCTCCGCGCCGGGCCTGCTTCCGGAAGAGAGCATTTCGCGCGATGAACCGCTGCCGCTCTCCGAGCAGATCGAGCGCGCACTCGCGCGTTCCGTGCTGCGCGACTTCTACGAAAAGGACTCGCGCGGCAGCGCCGAGTCGCGCGTGGAAAACCTCGACGAACTCGTCAATGTCGCCGCGCGTTTCCGCCGCACGCCCGAAGATGTCGAGGCCGGATTGTCCGAGCTTTCCGCGTTTCTTTCGCATGCCGCGCTCGAAGCCGGCGAAGGCCAGGGCGAGGCGTGGCAAGACTGCGTGCAACTGATGACGCTGCATTCGGCCAAGGGTCTGGAGTTTCCGTTCGTGTTCCTGGTCGGTCTCGAAGACGGCCTGTTTCCGAGTCAGAAATCGACCGAGGAACCGGGGCGCCTGGAAGAGGAACGCCGCCTCGCCTATGTCGGCATCACGCGCGCGCGCGACCATCTGATGCTCAGCTACGCGGAGTCGCGCCGGCTGCACGGGGTCGAATCGTATGCGCGGCCGTCGCGTTTCCTCGGTGAGATTCCGCGTGAACTCCTGCACGAGGTGCGCCCGCGCGTACAGGTCAGCCGACCGGTCTACGCCGGACGTTCTTCGCTGGAGGTGCGCGAGAATCCGGCGCCGTACAAGCTCGGTCAGCGCGTGCAGCACGCAAGTTTCGGCGAAGGCATCGTGCTCGCTTATGAAGGTGCCGGCGCGCATATGCTGGTCGAAGTGAATTTCGCCGACGCGGGGCGCAAGCGGCTGGTGCTCGCCTACGCGAATCTGACGGCGCTTTGAGGCGCTGCTGCCGATCCTGTCGTTCGAGGTCCGATCGCTCGCATCGAGTCGGTTGCGGATAGCGAATGTCGATCAGCTCCGATCGCCTTGCCGTCGCTAAGCAAGCGCGCTCGCCTGAGACCGTCGTGAAGCACGCAAGCGGCGGCACACGCACGATTCCGCTTTTGCCGATGTAACTTTCCCGTCATGCGCAACGCCAAGACTCTCCGGTCTGGAGGCGAGTGCCGGATCCGGCCGCCTGCGTTTTCATTGTGACTCTGGAGAGACCCATGACCGCCATCGGCAAGCGTCTGCCTGCCTGGATCGTCGCGTGCGCAGCGCTGCTGTTCGCGTTGCCTGCTGCCGCGCAGATGCGCATCACCGAGTACATGTACAAGGGCGGCAACGGCGAGTTCATCGAATTCACCAATGTCGGATCGACAGCGATCGACATGACCGGCTGGAGCTTCGACGGCAGCAACGCGACGCCGGGCGCAGTGAGCCTGAGCGCGTTCGGGACGGTCGCGCCGGGCGAGTCGGTGATCCTGACCGAGACTGCAGCGACAGCCTTCCGCACGGCGTGGTCGCTGTGCGATGCGGTCAAGGTGATCGGCGGCAACACGGACAACATCGGCCGCGATGACCAGATCAATCTGTACGACGCCGCCAATCAGCAGGTCGATCATCTCGACTACGGCGACGACACGATCGGCGGGCCGCGCACGCAGAACGCGAGCGCGTGGGTCAGCGCCGCCGGCCTCGGCAACAACGTGATCGCGGACTGGACATTGTCGAGCGTCGGCGATGCCGAAGGCTCGGTCGCATCGGCCGCAGGCGACATCGGCAGTCCGGGTCGCAGCACGCGCGTGACGGTCGCCTTCGATGCCTGCGCGCCGCAGGTCGGCACGATGCGCATCACCGAATACATGTACGGCGGCGCGAATGGCGAGTTCGTCGAGTTCACCAATGTCGGCAACGCCGCGGTCGACATGACCGGCTGGAGTTTCGACGACAGCAGCGAACATCCGGGTAGCCAGGACCTCAGCGCCTACGGCATCGTGCAGCCGGGTGAGTCGGTGCTGCTCGCCGACGCCGGCATCACGCCCGAGGCGTTCCGCGCGAGCTGGAATCTGTGCAGCGGCATCAAGGTGATCGGCAACAACACCAACAATCTTGGACGCGACGACGAAATCAATCTCTACGATGCCGATCAGCAGCAGGTCGATCGCCTCGGCTACGGCGACGACACGCTCGGCGGGCCGCGCGCGAACAATGCCAGCGCATGGGTGAACGCGGCGGGGCTGGGGCAGAACCTCATCGCCGACTGGACCTTGTCCACGCTCGGCGACAGCGAAGCTTCGGTTGCCTCCGTCGGCGGCGACATCGGCAGCCCGGGTCGGAGCACGCGCGCAACGGTCGCGTTCGACCCCTGCGTCGGCGCGCCCGGCGCACCGGTCATCACAGTCGACAGCGCGGCCACCTCGCCGTATCTCGATCTCGCTGCGAGCACCGCCGGCGCGGTCAGCGGCGTCATCGCCGACCCGACCGATCCGGCCGCGATCGGCGGGATCGGTTTCAGCTTTGCGTTGCCCGGCGGCGGCGATGCATCGACCCTGCTCATCGCCGCGAGCAGCAGCAACACGGACGTGGTCGATGCGAGCGGGCTCGCGCTGAGCGGCAGCGGCGCGGCACGCCAGTTGAAGATCACCCCGCATGGTGTCGGGTACGCAACGATCACGCTCAGCGCCACCGATGCCTCGAACAATACCGGCACCTATGTGATCAGTTACGCGGCGTCCGCTGCGGCGGCGTTGCCGGATGCGACGCGATTCCACACCGGCGCCAGCGATGCATCGGCGACCATCGCACTCGACGACGAGGTGATGCTGATCGCCGACGACGAGACGAATGTGCTGCGTCTGTACAGCCGCCATCAATCGGGTCTGCCGCTCGCCGGTTTCGATTTCAGCAGCCAGTTGAATCTGATCGATCCGGACAATCCGGAAATGGACCTGGAAGCCTCCACGCGCATCGGTGACCAGTTGTTCTGGAGTGGCTCCTACAGCAACTCGAAGAACTTCCATGTGCGGCCGAACCGCCACCGCGTGTTCGCGACGGCGCTGTCCGGCAGCGGCGTGAATGCAAGCCTCGCCTATGTCGGTCGCTACGACTGGCTGCTCGAGGATCTGGTCGCCTGGGATCATGCGAACGGGCACGGTCTCGGCGCGGACTATCTCGGTTTCGCCGCGAGCAGCGCCGAAGGCGTCGATCCGAAGACGCCGCAGGGTTTCGACATCGAAGGTCTCGGCATGGCGCCGGACAACAGCACCGCGTACTTCGCGTTCCGTGCGCCGCTGCTGCCGACGAATGATCGCCATCAGGCGGTGCTGGTGCCGGTGCTCGGCTTCGCCGATCTCGTCGCCGGTGCCGCGCCGGATTCCAGGCCGCAGGGTTCGGCCACGTTCGGTGCTCCGATCTTCCTCGATCTCGGTGGTCGCGGCGTGCGCAGTCTCGATCGCAACGCCGCAGGTCAGTTCCTGATCACGGCCGGTCCGCCCGGCGATGCGAACGGCGTCGCGCCGGCCGATTTCGCCTTGTATGGATGGACCGGCAATCCCGCCGATGCGCCGTTCCCGATCGACGTCGACCTGACCGCGCTCGATGTCGCCGGCGGCTCGTTCGAATCGATCGCGCAGGTGCCGGACGAACTCGGTGCCGGCAGCGTGCTGCAGTTCCTGCTCGATAACGGCGACAGCGTCTGGTACGACGACGGCATCGTGGCAAAGGATCTGGCCGAGTCGCGCTTCAAGAAAGCGACCAGCATCGAAGTCAGCGTGGATGTCGCCTATCCCGCGGCGTCGCTCGCGGTCGTCGCAGGAACGCCGCAGTCCGCAGCGGTATTGCACGCGTTCGACACGCCATTGCAGGTCTCGGTGCAGGACGCCTACGGGCATGGTGTGGCCGGCGTCAGCGTCGGATTTGCAGCGCCGGCGGCGGGCGCGAGCGCATCGTTGTCGGCAGCGTCGGCGACGACCGACGCGCAAGGATTGGCCAGCATCAGCGCGACCGCGAACTCAGTCGCCGGTGGCTACACGATTGTCGCGAGCATCAATGGCGTCGCCACGAGCGCGAGTTTCGCGCTGACCAATACGGCCGGCGCGGCTGCCGTGATCAGCGCGACGAGCGGAACGCCGCAAAGCGCCATCGTCGGGCAACCGTTTGCCTCGGCGCTCGGCGTGCACGTGGCGGATGCGAACGGCAATCCGATTGCAGCGGCCGTCGTCACGTTTGCCGTGCCCGCGAGCGGGGCCTCGGCGACCTTGTCGATGAGCAGCGTCAGCACGGATGCGAATGGCGATGCAACCGTCGCTGCGAGTGCGAACACGATCGTCGGCGATTACGCCGTGAGTGCGAGCGTCGACGGCGTCGCGAGCGCGGCGACCTTCGCCTTGAGCAACCGCGTCGATCCGGTCACCGATGCCGTCTTCGCGAACGGCTTCGAGACGACCACGCCGTAGTGGGACGGGGCGACTGCACGCACGCAAGTGCGGCAGTCGCCCCTTCGCTTCGGCGGCGAATCCGGATCAGCCGCGCTTGCCGCGGCTGCGGAACTCGGCCAGGCGACCGTCGACCTGATCGAGCATCGGTTCGATCGCCTCGCGCGCTTTCTCGGCCGCATTCAGCGTGGTGAAGTTGACCTGCTCACTGCCGCCGGTCCAGATCACGCTGCCGTCGATCTTGTAGGCCTTCATGCCGAGCTGCACGGTGTACAGCGTCGAACTCTGGCCGTAATAGTTGATCTGCTGCGTGCCGACCGGGCGTGCATTGACGAACACCACCGCATCGGCGCGGCCGGCGAGCGCGCCGAGGTTCGGACGATCGCCATGCGTGCGACCGCCCTCGATCACGCGGAAACCGCGACCCTGCAGCAGACTGACCACGGCTTCCTCGGCCGGCGAGGAGATCACATCGTCGCCGGCGGCGACCACCGCAATCGTCGGCACGCGCGGCTTCGGCGGCGCCACGGGTTTTTCCGGCGGCGCGATCTTGGCGACCGTCTGCGCCGCCATCGCCTGCGCGGCATCGACCGCGGCCTGTGCAGCGGGCAGATCATGCAGCGCCTGCATGCCGGCCTGCGAGGCGCGCGCGGCAGGTGCGGCGGGATCGGCGGCGGCCGTCACGCTGGTATTGCCGGCGCCGTCGGAGACGACGCGGCTGCCGTCGGCCGAGCGCACGCTGCTGCTGCCGTCGGCACTCACCGAAACGCTGACACCGTCGGAACCGTGCACCGCCACGTTGCCGGCAGCGTCGACGACGACCTTGGCCGGCGTGCTCGGCGCGAGCGTATCCGGCGCAGCGGGCGGCGGCGGTGGCGGTGGCACGCTCGCGGACGAGGCGGAACTGGCCATCGACGCCTTGATCGAATCGGCCGCTGACGGCGTGCTCGAAACCGCGCCGTTCGGCGTCGCCGTGGCAGGCGCATTCGTGCTCGCGCTGGTGGGTGTCCCGATCAAGCCATTGAGTCCGGGGATGCGCTCGCGATACGCATACGCAGCGCCGCCGACGCCGAGCAGCACCAGCGCAGCGATCGCCCACGGCAACGGCGAGCGACGCGGCTGCGTCGCGATCGTGGTGGTGCGATCGAGCACGGACTGATGCGCCGACGCGGCGACCACCGGCGGAGGCGGCAGGCCCGACGGTGTGATGCGCGTGTTCGCCGCGGCCGCAGCGCCGGCCGCCGCCGACGACGGCGTTTTCGGCAGCGACACCTGACCGGATGCCGGCGTCTTCTGGCCGATCATCGTGGCCGCGGCCGGTGACATCTTCGTCTGCGCGGTGATCGGTCCACCCTTGGCGACGAGCGGATGCAGGCTGAGTTCGTCGACGAGGTCGTGGCAGTTCTGATAACGATCGGCCGGATCCTTGGCGATCATCCTGGCCAGGATGCCGGCGATCTGCGCGTCGGCATCGGCGTTGAGCTGGCGCACGTCCGGGATCTCCGCACGCACCACTTCGAGCATCAGACCGAGCGGCGATTCGTCGCTGAAAGGCATCTTGCCGGTCAGCATCTCGAACAGCACGATGCCGAGCGAGAAGATGTCCGAGCGCTGGTCGACCGGCTTGCCCAGACACACCTCGGGCGAAAGATAGCCGGGCGTGCCGACGAATTCGCCGGTGGTGGTCAGCTTGCTCGAAAGATCGTGGTTCGACAGCGCGATACCGAAGTCGGCAATCTTGACGCCGCCGCGCGCGGTGATCATCAGGTTGCCCGGTTTGATGTCGCGATGCACGACCCCGCGGTCGTGCGCGGTGGCGAGTCCGAGCGCAGTCTGCTGGATGATCTTGGCCGACTGCTCGACGGTGAGCTTGTGTTCGCGCTTGAGCATCGAGCCGAGCGATTCGCCCTCGACGAACTCCATCACGAAGTAGGTCTGACCCTCGTCGTCGCCGATGAAGTAGATCTGGATGATGTGCGGATCGTTGAGCGCGGCCATGCTGCGCGCCTCGCGCAGGAAGCGCTCCTTGATGCCTTCGTCGTGTGCCAGCGAGTCGGCCAGCACCTTGATCGCGACGTAGCGGTTCAGCGAAGCCTCGTAGCCCTTGTACACGACGCCCATGCCGCCGCGACCCAGCTCGGCGACGATGTCGTAATGACCCAGACGCGTTCTCATGACAGCTCCCATCGAGGCGGATGCCCCGTGATGCGGCGAATCCTAGCACCGGCATCCGGGAGGTGCCCGGGACCGCCTTGGCGGTCGCCGGGTGACCGGGTTCGCGGGCGGAGTGTGAGGCAGTCGAGGTTTCGTTCCGATTGAGGTGCCTGCCGCGGCGCCCTAGAATCCCCGCTCGCAAACGCCGCCTCGAACTCCGGAATGCCCAGCTTCGCCCGCCTTCCGTTGTGGATTCGCTGCGCCTTGGGCGTGCTCGCCCTGCTCGCCGTGCTGCGCGGCGCGGCGTTGATCATGCACCAGCCGCTGGTCGCGTTCGGCAACAACTACGACCAATTCCGCTACACGGTCTGCCTCGATCTCGCCCCGTGGCGGCCCGGCGTGGCGGCGGACCTCGCCAGTCCGCGCGCGCCGCAGTCGCGCTTCGCATTCCAGCCGCTGCCGACGAACGTCTGCGTGTGGACATCGGATCTGCTGTTCTCGGCGCCGGTCGTCCTCGCCTGGCGTCTTTCCGAGCAGCTCGGCGGCCGCCCGATTCACTCGATTCGCCGCCTCGGTGAACTGCGTCTGTTCGCGTGGCTGCTGGTGGCCTCGCTGGCAACGTTCGCGTTCCTGCGCGCGCGCCGGCCGGACCTCGCCGTTGCGCATCTGACCCTGTTCGCGCTGGTCGGCATGGACCCGGCCAACCTTTTGTACTTCTCCACTTTTTATGCCGAGGCCGCCGCGGTGTTCGGGTTCTACGTGTGCCTCGTCGCGAGCGGCTGCGCGCTGCTGCGGCCGACCCGCGGTGCGCTCGCCTGTGTCGCAGTCGGCGCCCTGTTGCTCGCCACCAGCAAGCTGCAGCATCTGTTGCTGCCGGCAGCGCTGGCTGCCGGCGTGTGGATCGTCGGCGATCGCACGACACGGCGTGTGGCGCTCGCGTTGACGTTCGGCGCGGCTCTCGGCTGCGCCGTCCAGGTCGGCCAGGAACTGCGCAGTGCATCCTCCCTGCACTGGATCGACAAGACCAATCAGGCGAACTTCATGCTCTCATTGCTGTTGCCGGAAACCAGCGATCGTGCGCACGTCACCGCTGCACTCGAACTCGAGGAGGGCTGTGTCGCCTACGCCGGCGCCAGTGTCTACATGATGCCGAGCAGCGTCGCATTGATCTGTACTCACATCGAGGAATGGTCGCATGCGAAACTGTGGTGGTTGCTGATATCCGATCCGCCCGCGCTGCTCCGCGCACTCGCGCATATCCCGCGTTCCCTGCTGCCGTGGAGCCAGAGACTCGGGATGATCGAAGGCGGCAACTATGCGTCGTTGCCGGCGAGTCTGCCCTCGCTCAGCGAGGCGTTCGGAGGCAGTCGGACAATGGCGATGACCTTGCTCGCATTGCCGTGGCTGGCCTTCGCGATCGTGCTGTTGCAACGCGGTTCGGCGCGCGCGCGTGCGTTCGCCATCCTGTGCGCAGGCGGCAGCACGGCCGTCGTCGTCGTCGCATTGTTCGGCGATGGTGACGTCGACTTCGCCAAGCACGCGCATCTGAGCATCGATTTCGCACTTGCAAGTCTCGCCGTACCGATCGCTGCGCTCGTGCGTTCGCGTCTGCCACAGGATTCGCTCGCATGAAGCCGATTGCACGGCGGACATCTTGGCTGCCGGTCACGCTGATCCTGCTGTGGCTCGTCGCGACGCTGCGCGTATTCGCGTTGTGGTCGCACGATCCGCTGTATGCGTATGCGAACAGCTACGACCAGACGCGCTACACCAATTGCTTTCATTTCTATCCGGATCGGCCGGCTGCGATTCCGCCACAGGAGAACAGTCCGCAAGCGCCGTTCTCGAAATTCCGCTTCGTCGCGACCGCCGATCCGATGTGTTACTGGTCGAGCGAACTTGTCTTCACTGCGACGACCGCGTTGATATGGAAATCGGGTGAGGCGCTCGGCACCGGCGAGGTGCACGACGTGCGCTGGGTCGGCGCGTTGCGCTGGATCGCGTTGCTGAGTCTTTCGATCGCGTTCTCGATCGCCTGGCTGCGCCGCGGCGATACGCGGGCGGCGGTGGCGAACGCGTTGCTGCCGCTGTTGTTCGCCGACCCGGGCAACACGTTTTATCTGAATACCTTCTACGCGGAATGGAGCGCCTTGCTCGCGACGTACGCGCTGCTCGCGCTCAGTCTGCTCTGGCGCAATGCGCCTTTCACGCGCGCGCGTTTCGCGCTGCTCGCGCTGACGGCCTTCCTGCTCGCCACGACGAAGATCCAGCATCTGCTGCTGCCGCTCGCGCTGGCGATCGTCGTGCTCGTGCTCGATCGTATCCGCCTGCGCCGCTTCGGCTGGCGCGGCATCGCGCTCGCCTGCGGCGCGCTGTGCGGTTTCGGCGTGCAGTTCGTCCAGCTGCATCGCGATGGCGCAATGATGTCGGCCATCGACCAATACAATCGCGCCGACGTGGTGTTCACCGCATTGTTGCCTTTCGCCGCCGATCGCGCGGCACTGCTCGATGAGCTCGGCATCGATCCGGCCTGCGCGATCTACAACGAGCATCACGCCTGGGAGTTTCCCGATCTTCCGGAAAACGTCTGCCGCGGGTTGTCTGATTTCACGCGCGGCAAGGAAATCGCGACGCTGCTGAAGCACCCCGGCATCGCGCTCGGTCTTGCCGTCCACGGCGTGCTCGGGCTCGACCCGTGGATCGCGAAAAACCTCGGTCAGGTGGAAGGCAGCGACTTCGCCACGATGCCATCGACGCAGCCGGGCATCGGCCGTTTCCTGCATGCGTGGCCGTCCGTTCAACTTGCAATTCTGGCGCTGCCGTTTCTGGCGCTGATCGTGTTGCTGTTTCGGCCCGGCCTGCGCAACGGCACACGGGCGCTCGACTACGCAGCGCTGTGCTCGACGCTGATGATCGCGACGCTCGCGATCACCGTGCTCGGCGACGGCCTCGCCGACGTTGCCAAGCAAGGACATCTGTTGGTGAATGCGGCGCTGGCTTTCCTGCTCAGCGGCGTCGTGTTTGCGCTGTGGCGGATCAAATCGCGGCCGTTGAGTCAGCCGGCTGCGGCCACTCGGGCGTGATCGCGTCGAGCGCGCGGCGCGGCGTTCAAACGTCGTGATGCTTGCCGTGAAACGGCTGGTAGAACGCACGCAGCGCGGCGATATCCGCGGCAGCATCGGCGCTGGTTTCGAACAGCGGGCCGATGCCGATCGTTTTCGATGGATAGTCGAAATACACCGGCAGGATCGGCACGCCGGCGGCGCGCGCGATATGCCAGAAACCGGTTCGCCATCGATCGACCGGCTTGCGCGTTCCTTCCGGCGCCACGCCGAGCCACAGACGCGGGCTTTCGCGCAAACGCGCGGACATCTGCTCGACGACGCCGTGCGCCGCATGACGCTCGATCGGAATGCCGCCGAGCTTGCGCAGGATCCAGCCGAGCGGCCCGCGAAACAGTTCGCGCTTGCCCATGAAGGCGATGTCGGCGCCGAGCGCGGTCTTCATCAACAGGCCCCACACACCATCCCACCATGAACTGTGCGGCGCGGCGATCAAAACCAGCCGGCTGCAGTCGGGCAGGGTTCCGCCGAGTTGCCAACCGGCACGTCGCAGTATCCAGGCGCACAGGCGGCGTCCGGCATGCTGCGGAAACTGCGGCATTCCGGGCGGCAGCAAGGCCGCGCCGGAAGCGGGATTCACTCGGCGCTCCAGCCGCCGCCGCGATTGCGCTTGATCGCCGAGCGCGTCTTCTTCGCATCGATGCGGCGTTCCTTCGACGCACGTGTCGGCCGCGTCGCGATGCGCCGCTTCGGCACAATCGTCGCAGCCTTGATGATCTCGGCCAGACGCGCGCGCGCATCCTCGCGATTCTTGCCCTGATCGCGGAAACGATTCGCCTGGATCACCAGCACGCCCGCTTCGGTCAGGCGACGATCGCGCCGCTGCAGCAGGCGTTCGCGCACCGCTTCCGGCAGCGCGCGTGAATGGGCGACGTCGAAGCGCAGCTCGACCGCACTCGACACCTTGTTGACGTTCTGGCCGCCGGGACCGGCCGCGCGCACGAAGCGCTCGATCAGTTCATCGTCGGGAATCTGCAACGCGTCGTTGTCGATATCGAGCATCGGCGCATTCTAGCAATGCGCGTGCATCGCCGACGCGCGCGCGGCGAGGGCGACGATCTCGTAACGACTATGGCTTCGAACTTGCTTCCATGAGCAATTTCCGCCCGGTGTCGTTCATGCCCCGAGCGCTGACCTCCAGCGTCTTCATCTGGGTGCTGTCGCCGCGCTTGGCGAAGCCTTCCATCGACGAGCGCATGCGTATCAGGGTGGCCGCGCAGTAGTCGCCGAAACGCTTCAGACGCGCATCCTTGTTGCCGGCGGCAATCGTCTTCTGCACCTCGCGGCAAGTGTCCTCCGCTTGCGCCAGGATCACACCGGTATCGCCCAGATCGACGGTCGACGTGGTCGGTCCCAGGATCGCCGGTGGACGTTCGAGCTTCTTCATCATGGCTGCGGGCGGCTCATGCGAATCGCTCGCCGCGCTGCGTGCCGTCTGCAGAGCCATCGCTCGGCGAACGGCAGCGGGCGCGACGAAATCGTCGAATGCCAGTTTGTCCGGGTTGCGCGTGGCGTCGGCAATCCAGTTATCGAGTTTGCCGCGGCAGCTTCGCTTGCCGTCGTCGCTGACCAGACCCGGCGCCAGGCCCTTGACGAGTTCAGCATCGCCTGACCATGCACGCAGACAGGTGAGCGCGCCGGTGTCGAGACGCGCATTCGGGTCGGTCGCTTCGGTGTTCGCAGCGTGCAACAGCGTGACCAGCTGAGCGTCGGTCAGCTCGCGATGAGTGCAGCCGAAGAGCGCGAAGGCCGACGCAGTCGCTGCACAGGCAAATTTTTTCATCGTTGAATCTCCAGCAGTAATGGCTATCGAACGGCTATCGGGTCTGACGCCGTGCGATGAGGAATGCAATCGACGCCAGCGCAGCGCAGCACCACGAAACAATGGGCAGCCCGCCGATGCGCGGAGCCGCCGTCGTCGCGACCGCGGCCAGCACGGCGACGACGAGCAGTGCGCCCGCCGAGGCGGCCCAGAATGCCGCGCGCTGACCCTGACGCAGGCGCAGCTCCAGCTGCTTCAGATCATCCGAAGCGATGCGAAGTTCCATGCCGCCGCGCGTCGCCTGGGTCAGGTACTCGTGCACCAGCTGCGGCATGTCGGGCGCTGCGGCCAGCCATTCGGGCACGCGACGGCGCAGGGTCTTCAGCATCGCACGCGCGCCGCGGCGCTCGCGCCAGATGCGTTCGAGCACCGGTTTCGCAGTCGCCCAGATGTCGATCTGCGGATGCAGCAGACGGCCGACGCCTTCGATGTTGAGCAGGGTTTTCTGCAGCAGGATCAATTGCGGCTGCAGGGTCAGTTCATGCTGACGCGCCATCTGGAACAGCTTGACGACGACCTCGGCGAGCGAGATCTCGCTCAACGGACGCGTGAAATAAGGCTCGCACACCGTGCGTACCGCGGCTTCGAGTTCGTCCAGCCGCGCGTTCGCCGGCATCCAGCCGGCGCGTACGTGCAAGTCGGCGATGCGCGCGTAGTCCTGATTGAACAGGGCGAGAAAATTCTCGGCCAGCCAGTATTGATCGCGCTCGGGCAACGAACCCATGATGCCGAAATCGAGCGCGATGAAGCGCGGATCACGCGTGCGCGCGGCGTCGACCCAGATGTTGCCGGCGTGCGCATCGGCGTGGAAGAAATTGTCGCGGAACACCTGCGTGTAGAACAGGCGCACGCCCTTCTCGGCGAGCGCCACGCGATCGATGCCGGCCGCATCGAGCGCGGCGAGATCGTCGACCGGAATGCCGCGTACGCGTTCCAGCGTGAGCACGCCTTCGCTGGTATGCGACCAGATCACCTCGGGCACGTAGAGATCGTCGGAGGCGGCGAAATTCCGCCGCAGCAAAGAGGCGTTGGCGCCTTCGCGCTGCAGGTCGAGTTCGTGCGTCAGGGTCGATTCGATCTCGCTGACGACATCGTGCGGACGGATCTTGTCGGCGTTCGGATGGAAGCGCTGCACCGAGTCGGCGAACGCGCGCAGCAGGGCGACGTCGTCGGCGATGCGCAGATGGATGTCCGGGCGCAGGATCTTGACGACGACTTCGCGCGGCGGCGCGGAGGCCGTCGCCGCCAGCGTCGCCGCATGCACCTGCGCGATCGATGCGGACGCGAGCGGCGCGTCATCGAAGCTGGCGAAGCGCTCGCTGATCGGTGCGGCCAGCGCGCGTTCGACCGCGGCGCGTGCGAGCGTGCTGGGGAATGGCGCGACCTGATCCTGCAATCGCGTCAACGCATCGGCGATGTCGGGCGGAATCAGATCGCGCCGCGTCGACAGGATCTGACCGAACTTCACGAAGATCGGACCGAGCTCGGTCAGCGCAAGGGTCAGGCGCTCGCCACGCGGCAGGTCCGCGATCGCCGGGCGAGGGCGGGGCAGCACGACGCGCGCGAAGGCCAGCGCGCGCGAGCGATGACTGCGGTCGACCAGATCGTCGAGGCGGTAACGCACGAGCACGCGTGCGATGCGCAGCAGGCGCGGCAACTGACGCAGCGGCGTCATGCGTCGCGCTTGCCGTTGGCGGCGGCGCGACGCACGCGCGCGTCGAGACGGTCCGCGCGTTCGCGCAGCGCATCGACATCGTCGAGAAAGGTTTCGAGTTCGGCCCTGGCGACGAGATCGCGGCTTTCCTCGGTCAGGTACTCCGCGGCATCCTGTGCGAAACGCTGCGCCGAGGTCCGCGACCAGACCAGCGCTCGGCGCACGCCACGCGCGATCTGGAAACCGAGCACGTCGCCGAAGACGCGCGCGAAGGCTTCGTCGAAGTCCGGCGCGAAGCGCGTCGCGAGTTGTTCGAGACGGCGCGCGAGTTCGGCATCGCCGGCGATCTCGACACGACCCGGTGCGAGCGCGCCATCCGAACCGCGTGCGAATGCGAGCGACAGCAAGGCGCCCGGTGTGGCCGCGACGCGCAGCGCGCTGCTGCCGGCGAAGGCGGGCCCGACCTTCAAGCGGTCGCCTTCGATAGCCAGGCGCATCGATGGCGCTGCGCTTTTGAAGTCGATCGTCACGGCGCGGCCATCGAGCGCGCGCAGGCGCGTGCGCGTGTCCGGATCGAGATCGATCACCCGATTCAACGCGGCTTCGAGCGCGCGGCCGAGTACGGCGAGCACGGGGTTGGGCGCACGTGCGCCGCTGGAAGGTGAGGCCTCGGACATGGGCGCGGATTCTACCTGTCGCCGTCGCCGAATGCGGCGCCGCGACCAGATCGCTGGACCTCGCGGCTGCGGCGCGTGACTAGCCCGCGCGCCGCATCATGCCGGCGTGCGTTCGCTCATCAAGGCGAACAGATGACCATCCGGATCGCGCAGGAAAGCCATCCACAATGCCTTCGCGCCGAGTGGCGCGACGAAATGCGGTTCGCCATTCGGTTGCTCGACCGTCACGCCGGAATCGCGCAAGCGCGCGAACGTCGCATCGAGATCGTCGACTTCGAAGTACAGCACGATACCGCCGCGCTCGCGCGTCGCCGCCTCTTCGTGGCCGAGCATCAGGCGCACCCCGGCGACGTCGAAGAACGCGACATTCGGCGCCTCGAACAGGAATTTCAGGCCGACTACGTCGCGCCAGAACTCGACGCTGCGCGGCATGTCGCTTACACCGAGTGCGATCTGGCCGATGCGTCCGAGTGCTGTGCTCATGACCCTCTCCCCGTATTTCAGGTGATGCGCGTTGCCACAGATCCGTGCCTGCAGGTATGTCTCTAGTGATCCTTGACCGGATACGTCTCGACGGGCGCCTGGTTCGCGGCAGGCTCGCGCTGCTCGATGCGCATGGCCGGCTTGTCGCCGCGCGCGAGTGCGCCGCAGTGATACGCGTTCCAGTTCTGTTCGCCGTCGTGCGGTTCGCCGACCGGCTTGATCGTGTCGGCACCCATGCCGGCTGCTTCGTTGCGCGCCATCACTTCGAGTTCGTCACGCACCTTCACGTCGCGCCGGTTGAGCGGCCCGACATGATCCATCACCGACACCGTGATCCGGCCCATGTCCTTGCAGCCGCCGACATCGCCGTTCCACGCGGCGCGCACTTTCTCGCCGCCGGAATCGAGCTTGATGCCCCAACTGCACGCACCCAATGCCGCGATCGCGGCAACCATCACGAACCAACGAAACATCGAGCCTCTCCTGCGGAACGCGCGGCACGATACCGCGCGATGGCTGAATGCGCGCGCTGCGGATGCAGCGCGCGCGACCCACTCAATGGACGACCTTGCCCTGCGCGTCGATCACCTTGACCTCGCCGAGGCCGAGCGCGCGGATCGGCTGCTCGATCTTCTTGAGGTCGCCGACGACCACCCAGGTCAACGCGTCCGGCTTGATGATCTCGCTCGCGGCGGCCTGCACGTTCGCATCGGTCTGCGCTTCGATGCGCGGCTTCAGCGTCTGCACGTAGTCGTCCGGGCGGCCGTACAAGGTGATGCCGGCCATCGCGCCGAGCACGGAGCCGGTGGTCTGGTATTCGCCCGGCATGCTGCGCACGTCGCCGACCTTGATCTTGTCGATTTCCGCCTGGGTCAGCGGTTTCGTGCCGATCACGTCCCTGGCCTCGCGCAGGATTTCGGCGACCGACTCGGCCGTCTTGTCGGTCTGCACCGGCGCATACAGCATGAAGGGACGCTGGCCGATCGCGTTCTGCAGGAAGCTGAAAGCGCCGTAGGCCCAGTGCTTGTCCTCGCGCAGATTCATGTTGAGGCGCGAGGTGAAGCTGCCGCCGAACGCGCCGTTCATGGTCTGGATTTCCAGATTGTTCGGCGCCTTGGTCGACGGCGCGACCACGCCGGCGAGAATCATTGACTGCAGCGCGCCGGGGCGGTCCATCAGGAACACGCGCGCCTTCGACGGCGGCGCGACGACGGCGAGGTTCTTCGCCGGTGCCGGCGTTGCGGGCGCCTTCCAGTCGCCGAACACGGCATCGAGCCGGGCGATTGCCGCGTCCAGCGTGATGTCGCCGGCGATCAGGATCTTCGCCTTGTCGGCGCGGATGAAATCGCGCACGTAGGCGCGCAGATCATCCGGCGTGAGCGACTGGATCGAGGCTTCGGTGCCCGACCCGGTGAACGGAATCGCGTAGGCGTGTCCCTCGCCGTAGAGCAGCGGCGGCAGGGTGCGCAAGGCGAGGCCGGTCGGCTGGGTCTTCTCCTGCGCGATGCGTGCGAGCCACTGGCCGCGGATGCGCGCGAAGTCGGCGTCGCGGAACGCCGCGTTGCGGACCACGTCGGCGTAGAGCGCGAGTGAGGGTTCGAGCTGCGAGCTCAATGCGTTCAAGCTGACGCTGGAGCTGTCGAGTCCCGAACCGGACCCGATTTCCGCACCGAGCCGTTCGGCGCGACGCGCGATTTCGAGCGATTCGAGCTTGGCCGTGCCTTCATCCAGCATCGCCATCGTGAAGGCCGAGGTGCCGAGCTTGCGGCCCTGATCCGAGGCGTAGCCCGCATCGAACAGCAGCTGCATCTGCACCACCGGAATCGTGTGGCGTTCGGCCAGCACGACCTCGATGCCGTTCTTCAGCTTGCCGTGTTCGAGTTTCGGGAAACTCAAATCCGGAAAGCGCGTGACGTCCGGCACGCCCTTGGCGCGATCGATCGTCGACGGCGTGGTGCTGAAGCTCTGCTTCGGCGGCAGCTTCGCCTCGGGGCGCCCGGCAAGCGCTGCACGGCCGGCCTGTTCCATTTCGTCCTGTGCGGAGAAGTCGGCATCCTTCGCGGCCGGCGTCACCGTCAGCGTGTAGTCGCCCTGCGCGATCCATTTCTTCGCCGCCGCGAGCACGCTCGCCGGCGTCGCCGCTTCGATGCGCGCGAGGTCGGTCTTGTAGGCCGCCGGATCGCCGCGATAGACCTGACCCTCGGCCAGGATCGTCGCCTTGCCGTTGACCTTTTCCAGGCTGCGGATGAAGCCGGCGCGTGCGCCGACCTTGACCCGCGCGAGTTCGTCCTCGGTCGGGCCGGACTTGAGGAATTTCCGCCATTCGTCGGCGACCGCGGCCTCGACCTTGGCCGCATCTGCGCCGTTTTTCACGTCGACCTGCAACTGGAACTGCGAGGCCAGCGCGAACGATTCGACACCGACCGATACGTTGTCGGCGAGCTTGTCCTGATACACGAGGCGCTCGTACAGACGCGAGGTCTTGCCGCCGCCGAGCACGGCCGCGGCGAGTTCGAGCGAGTTCTCGTCGGCGTCGCCGAGCCAGGGCACGTTCCACTGCCGGTAGATGCGCGTCTGGGCGACGTGGTCCTGCATGGTGTCGCGCGTCGAGGTCGTGCGCGGCGCCGTCCACGGCTGCTGACGCGCCACCGCGGGACCGGCCGGAATGTCACCGAAGTATTCGGCCATCTTCGCCTTCGCGACGTCCGGCGTGATGTCGCCGACCAGGGCGACGGTCACGTTGGCGGCGCCGTAATAGCTTTCGAACCAGGACTTCACATCGCCGAGCGAGGCTGCATCCAGATCCTTCATCGATCCGATGGTGTCGTGGTGATACGGATGATTGGCCGGGAATGCGTTCGCCGCGATGCGCTCGTCGACGCGGCCGTAGGGCTGGTTCTCATTCTGGCGCTTCTCGTTCTGCACCACGCCGCGCTGCTCGTCCAGGTCCTTCTGGCCGATCGCGCCGAGCAGATGGCCCATGCGATCCGATTCCATCCACAGCGTCATGTCGAGCGCAGTGGTCGGCACGGTTTCGAAATAATTCGTGCGGTCGAACCAGGTCGTGCCGTTCTGGTCGGTCGCGCCGGCGAGTTCGAACGGACGGAAGAATTCGTCCTTGTGGTTTTCCGACCCCTGGAACATCAGATGCTCGAACAGGTGCGCGAAGCCGGTCTTGGACTTCGGTTCATCGGCGGAGCCGACGTGATACCAGACGCTGACCGCGACCACCGGCGCCTTGTGGTCTTCGCTGACCAGCACGGTCAGGCCGTTCGGCAGGGTGAAACGCGTGACCGGAATATCGACGCTGTCCGGCGCCGCGGCCTGAGCGACGCCGAGCGTCATCAAGGTGGCGGCAAAGCCGGCGATGAGGGATGTGCGCATGAGTCTCCTTGCGGGCGCGGGTTGGGCATGAAAGCTGAGATTCCATCCGGCCTTCGCTGCAATGGCGAAAGTCCGGCGATGGGATTGACGGTGCCTGCGATCGACCGTTGACGGTCGCGCGCGCGGCATTCCGATATCCGGCAGGCCGCCAGCTTAGCGCCGCCGCGGGCAACCGCAACCGGCGATGGTCATGCCATCGGCGCTAGACTGCGCGGCGGAACAAAAAGTTTCGTCGCGGAGAACCGGCATGGCGCATGTGCTCGTCACCGGTGCGAATCGGGGCCTCGGCCTCGAATTCGTGCGTCAGCTGCTGGCCCGCGGCGAACGCGTGATCGCGACCTGCCGCCAGCCCGGCCGCGCGCTCGAGCTGACCCGGCTCGCCGGCGAATATCCGGGGCATCTCACCGTGCTGCCGTTGAGCTTGCCGGAGGCGCGCTCGATTGCCGATCTCGCACGCGCGGTCGAAGCGCTCGATCTGTCCATCGGCCTGTTGATCAACAATGCCGGCCTGACCATCGCCGGAGAGCATTTCGGCACGCTCGAACTCGACAACCTGCGCAGTGCGTTCAATGCGAATGCGGCCGGTCCGCTGCTGCTGACCCAGGCGTTGGCGCCGAGCCTGATCGACGGCGCCAAGGTGGTGAACCTGTCGAGCCGGCTCGGCTCGATCGCGCTCACCAGCGCGCTCTACACGCCGAGCTACGGCATCAGCAAGGCGGCGCTCAACATGGTCGGCAAACTTTTGTCGATCGCGCTGGCCGAGCACGGCGTGACCGTCGTCGCGATCAGTCCGGGCTGGGTGCGCACCGACATGGGCGGCGCCAACGCACCGCTGGCGGTTGCCGATTCGGTCGCCGGCATGCTCGCGGTGATCGATCGGCTGCAGCTGGCCGACAGCGGCAGGTTCCTGTCGCATGAGGGCGACGAGATTCCCTGGTAAGTCGTCCCGATGCAGCGCATGCGCGGGCCGATCCCTTCCGCTTTGCGCGGCGGTAATGGAAACTCGCCAACTGGACTATTTCTCCGGCGCACGATGCGCTTTCGCGGATATCTGCCATGCGCAACCAGCGTCTGATCGTCATCGGTGCCTTGATCGTGGTAGCGCTGGTCTGGTTGTATTTCGTGATGCCGGTCGCGCCCGAGCCCCGCGCGATCGCGCGCGCAGCGCCCGCACCCGTCGTCGCGGAGAAACCGCCCGAACCTGCGCCTGCGCCGGAACCGGTAGCGGCGCCGCCGCATGTGGAAGCGCCGCCGCCGGTCGCCGTCGCCGAGACGCCTCCCGCGCCGCATCCGGAGCCGGAAGCGCCGCCCGCAGAAGGAGCCAAGGAGGTCGTGCCGGCGGCCGATCCGGACAAGGCGGCCGATCTGTTCGCCGATCTGCTCACCAAGCAGGACACCGAGTCCGACGAGAACAAGCTGCCCAATCCCGCGCGCGACCTGTGGAAACGCTTCGACAAGGAAACGCAGGACGCCGACTGGGCGGCCGCCGCGGCCAAGCATCTGCAGGACACGCTGGAGGAATGGATCGACGCCTTGCCGGAAGAAGCCGGCGATCACGTCGTGCTCGTCCACGTCGAATGCCGCGCCACTCTGTGCCAGGTGCTGGCAGCCGACAACGACATCGCCGGGCAGGGCGCGCGTGCCGAAGTGAGCCAGGAATGGCAGCAGGTGATCGCGGGGCTGCGCAACCAGTCGTGGTGGGGCGAAAGCGGCTTCACCGACATGACGACGCAGGTCACTTCCAGCGAAGGCTATGTGTTGTACACGACGTATCTGCTCCGCGCTGCTGCGCCGACGACACCCTGATTCGGCGCCTGCGCAATGGCAGCGCCGACGCGCGCGATCGACGCAGGCCACATTGACGCGGGCAACATCGACACCCGCAACTTCGAAAACGTGGCGCCGTGCGCGCCGATACTCACGACGAGGATGATTCATGCCGAACAGGCGACGCTTTCTGCAGGACTCGGCGGCAGCTTCCTCGCTGCTGCTCGCGGCAAACTTTTCGACGCTCGCGCGTGCCGGCGGGAGCGCGAATGCATCCGCCGCGGTTCCGCGCGTGGTGTCGACCTGGGACTTCGGCGTCGCTGCAAATCAGGCGGCCTGGGAAATCCTGGCGAAGAACGGGCGCGCCCTCGACGCCGTCGAAGCCGGCGCGCGCATTCCGGAAGCGGACTTGCGCAACCACAGTGTCGGTCGCGCCGGCTATCCCGATCGCGACGGCCGCGTGACGCTGGACGCGAGCATCATGGACGAGCAGGGCAACTGCGGCGCCGTCGCGGCGATCGAACACATCGCGCACCCGATCTCGGTCGCACGTCGCGTGATGGAGAAGACGCCGCACGTATTGCTGGTCGGCGACGGTGCGCTGCAGTTCGCGCTGGAGCAGGGTTTTCCGCGCCAAACCCTGCTCACGCCGGAGTCGGAAAAAGCCTGGCACGAGTGGTTGAAGAGCGCCAACTACCAGCCCGTCGCCAATAGCGAAGTGCGCAGCTACGGAGCCGGCCCTGACGGCAGCAAGCCGGGCGATGCGCACAATCACGACACCATCGGCATGCTCGCGATCGACGCGCACGGCAATCTTTCCGGCGCCTGCACCACCAGCGGAATGGCGTGGAAGCTGCACGGCCGCGTCGGCGACAGTCCGATCATCGGCGCCGGCCTGTATGTCGACAACGAGGTCGGCGGCGCGACCTCGACCGGCGTCGGCGAGGAAGTCATCCGCAACGTCGGCAGCTTTCTGGTGGTTGAACTGATGCGCCAGGGACGCACGCCGGAAGCGGCTTGCCGCGAAGCGGTGACGCGCATTCTCAAGCGCAGACCGGCGCTCGCGAAAGACACCCAGGTCGGCTTTCTGGCGCTCAACAAGCACGGCGAAGTCGGCGCCTGGGCGATCCAGAAAGGTTTTTCCTACGCTGTCTGCGATGCGCGCAAACGCGACGCATTGATTCCCTCGTCCAGTTCGTACTGACCGTGCAACGTCCACCACCGCCGTTGCTGGAGATCGCAGCCAATTCGCTCGCCTCGGCGGTGGCCGCCGAGACCGCGGGCGCCGCGCGCATCGAATTGTGCGCGAGCCTCGCCGAGGGCGGCCTGACGCCGTCGTACGCGACGATCGCGCTCGCGCGCGAACGCCTGCGCATTCCGCTGTATGTGCTGATCCGTCCGCGCGCCGGCGATTTTCTGTACGACGAACTCGAACTCGAGACGATGCAGCGCGATGTGGAGGCCTGCGTGAAGCTCGGCTGCGACGGTGTCGTCATCGGCGCGCTCGATGCGGACGCGAATGTCGCGCTGGCCGATTGCCGCGGATTGATCGCGGCGGCCGGATCGCTCGGTGTGACCTTCCACCGCGCGTTCGATCTCGCGCGTGATCAGCGCCAGGCAATGGAGTCGATCATCGAGCTCGGCTGCGAACGCATCCTGACCTCGGGCGCACGTGCGACGGCGAGCGAAGGCGCCGGGCAGATCGCCGCACTCGTGGCGCAAGCCGCGCAACGCATCGTCATCATGCCCGGCGCCGGCATCGATGCGGACAACATCGCGGCGCTGCGTGCAAAAACCGGTGCGGTCGAATTCCATGCTTCGGCGAAACGCGCGCTCGCATCCGGCATGCGTCATCGCAGCGCGCTGCTTACCGACATGCAAACGGGCGAGCAGCGCAGCGACGCTGCGGCAATTCGGCGCATGCTCGATGCACTCCATGGCAGCGCGCACGATCAGCGATAACCGTCGGGCGCCAGTCCGCATCGAATGCAGGGCCGACGTGACTGCGTGACATGCATCTAGCGCAGCGCGCGGCGCTGCGTGGCCGTGAAGTGGATTCGCAGGCGCATCGCGACACGCTGCTTCGCGCCTGCGACGAAGCCCTGAAATACGCTGCACGAGCGCGTACGCGGACACCGGCGTACGTCCGCCGAAGTGTCCGAGCGGCGACCCATGACTTATGGACTAGCAACGCAACTGCTTGATCCTGCATCTATAGACCTGCAAACCCCGCACGCTTCGACGCTGGCATGGTGCTTGCTCAACGTAGCTCAGGAAAAGTTTGCAGGAGAATGATCATGAAACGTTTTACTTCACTGTCCCGCACCGTTCTTGCCAGCGCACTGATGTTCGGTGCCTGCGCGAGTGCGACGGCCGCACAGGATTCCACCTCGATGACGGTCGAGCCCGGCGCATCGCTGCAGGCCACCTTGCTGCCGGCGGTGAACATCGTCGGCAACACGTCGCGGCCTTTCGCCGATGCCGAGCTGCGGGTTGCGCAGAGCGAGCCCTTGAGCATCACCTTGCTGCCGACCGTGCATGTCAACGCGCGTGCACCGGAACTCGCCGTGACCGTGCTGCCGACCGTGCGTGTGTTCGCAAGCGCGCAGAAGCCGATGGACGAAACGGTTGCACGCGTCGAGCGTGCCGGCAGTCTGCAGGTGTTGCCGCGGGTCGAAGTCGATGCGTCGATCGAAAGCGATCGGCCGTCGTCGTTGCGCGGTCGCGTGATGCCCCGATAATGGCGGCATGCTGCATGTCGTCCTGTTCCAGCCCGAGATTCCGCCGAACACCGGCAATGTGATTCGCCTCTGCGCGAACAGCGGCGCCGCGTTGCATCTGATCCGGCCTCTCGGGTTCGAGCTCGACAACGCCAAACTGCGCCGCGCCGGACTCGACTATCACGAGTTCGCCCACCTCAGCGTTCACGACGACCTCGACGCGTTCGCCGCCGCCGCCGCACCGAAACGACTGTTCGCCCTTTCGACACGAGCGGGCACGCGCTACGACTCGATCGCCTATGCGGACGGCGACGCCCTGCTGTTCGGACCGGAAACGCGCGGACTGCCACAGGATGTACTCGACAGCGTCGATCCGGCGCTGCGCCTGCGCTTGCCGATGCGGCCGGGCAATCGCAGCCTGAATCTTTCCAACGCGGTCGCCGTGGTGGTCTACGAAGCGTGGCGCCAGCTCGGATTCGACGGCGCGAGTTGATCGCTCGACGGATTATTTCTGCGGCGCTCTCGAACGCACGCCTCGCGTGAATCAGGCGGCAGGCGGCTCGGGATATTCCGGCTTCTGCTCGCGCGACAACAACGCACGCATGCCCTCGGCGGGCGTCAGCTCTTGGTGCAGCACGCGCTGGACGAGGGCGCTGATCGGCAGTTCCACGTCGTGGGCGTGCGCGAGTTTCATCACCGTGTCGACGGTCTCGACGCTTTCGACGACCTGGCCGATTTCCGCAATCGCCTGCTCGAGGCCGATGCCGCGACCGAGCGCGATGCCGAGGCGACGGTTGCGCGACAGATCGCCGGTGCAGGTCAGCACGAGATCGCCGAGGCCGGACAATCCCATCAGCGTCTCCGCGCGTGAACCGAGCGCGGCGCCGAGACGCAGCATTTCGGCGAGCCCGCGCGTGATCAGTCCGGCGCGCGCATTGAGACCCATCTGCATGCCGTCGGCGACGCCGGTCGCCACCGCGAGCACGTTCTTCATCGCGCCGCCGAGTTCGGCGCCGGTCACGTCACTGCCGGTATAGGCGCGGAAGAACGGCGAATGCAGCTTCTGTGCGATGTCGCGGGCGAAGGCCGCATCGGCCGAATGCACGGTCACCGCGGTCGGCAGTCCGAGCGCGACTTCGCGCGCGAACGAGGGACCGGTGACGACCGCGGCAGGATGCCCGGGCAGGCGTTCGGCCACGAGTTCGTGCAGGAAACGTCCGGATGCCGGATCGAATCCCTTGGTCGCCCAGGCGATGCCGACGCCGGGCGCGATCCATGGTGCGATATCCGTCAGCAGCGCATCGAAGGCATGACTCGGCACCGCGATCAGCACGCTGCCGGCATCGCGCGCGAGCGGTTCGATCATCGCCGACAGCTGCAGCTCGGGCGGCAGCTGCAGATCCGGCAGATAACGTGCGTTGCGACGGCTCGTCGCCATCTCGACGACGGCTTGCGGGCTGCGTCCCCACAGCGTCGTCGGCACTTCGTTGCGGGTCAGGCGCACGGCCAGCGCCGTGCCCCAGGAGCCGGCGCCGAAGACTGCGACCGGCGTGGCGTTTTTCATGTCCGGCAATCGGGCCAGCGCGGGCTCAGGACAGTTTTGCAGGATCGGCGGCGGCCGACTCGGCGCGGCGACGCTGCTGATCGGCGTAGAGCGCGTCGAAGTTGATCGGCTGCAGGAAGAACGGCGGGAAGCCGCCATTCTGGACCAGGTCGGAGATCACCTGGCGCACATACGGAAACAGCACGTTCGGACAATACGTCGCGAGCACGGTTTCGCGGCCCGAGGCATCGAAACCGGAGAGACCAAAGATACCGGCCTGCTGCACTTCGGCGAGGTAGGCGGTCTTGTCTTCGATCTTGCACGTCGCGGTCACGCTGAGCACCACTTCGAAGGTGTCGGTGGCAATCTGGGTCATGCGCTGGCTCAGGTTCAACTCGACGTTCGGCTGTCCCTGCTGCTGGAAGATCTGCGGCGCGCCCGGCGCTTCGAAGGAAACGTCCTTGACGTAGATGCGCTGCAGATTCAACTGCGCCTGGCCTGCTTGCGGAAGTGCCTGGCCGTTGGCTGCGCCGTTGCTGTTGTCTGCCATGAGTCTGCTCGCGTGAGGAAAAAGGGGGCGGATTATTCCACGGACACGCAGGGCGCGCACCCGATGCGCGCGTCGCTGTCGGCAGCGACGCGTGTTCGCGATCCGCGCTGCGTCAGCTGCGACCTTTCGCCAGCGGCATCTGCGCCTCGCTCCAGGCACCGAGGCCGCCTTCGAGCCAGAACACCTTGCTGAAGCCGGCTTTTTTCAGGCGTTGTGCTGCGGTCGCCGAGGTCTGACCGGTCTTGCACACGAGGGCGACGGGAAGATCCTTCACCTTCGCAAGTTCCTTGTTCTCCGGATCGAACTGGCTCATCGCCACGTTCTTCGCGCCCGGCACATGGCCCTTCTCGAAATCCTGCTGCGGCGAGACGTCGACGAGCAGGGCGTTCTCGCGATTGATCAGCTGAGTCAGCCCGGCCGGCGTCAGCGCCTTGTAGCCGCGCGTGAACCGTTGTGCCTCGGTGACCAGCAGTGCGACCAGCACGCCGATGAAACCGAGCGCGAGCCAGGAATGGTTGCCGAGAAATTCAGGCAGACGCTGGAGGATTTCGGACATGGGTTTGGATAATGATGACGGCGCGAGCTGCGCAGTCCTTCATTATCGCGGAGCGGCGGCAGCGAGGCAAAGCGCGCCGCCGCGCATCATTGCTGATGCGTGATATCCGGCAGCCCCGAGGTCAGCCACCAGCGCTTCTGCGCCTCGTCGTAGTGCCAGACCTGATGATCGATCACGCTGCGCGCGACCTGCGAGTTGATGTTGACCAGGCCGATCTCGACGGTCTGATGCACTTCGTTGTCGCCGGCCGGCACGGCGGGTTGCTCGTCGTACGCAGTCACCCGCACCTGCTTGAAGCGCGCCAGTTCGAGTGCGGTCGGCGGATGTTCGAGACGCAGTTTGGGATCGAGGAAACCCTGCGCCTGCTCGACCTCGCCCCAACGGATCGCTCCGGCATACGCCTGCAATGTGTCGGTCAGCACATTCTGGCGCGAACGCATTTTTTCGGTCGCGCAGCCGGACAGCGAAAGGCTCGTCAGCAGCGCCAGACCCATCATCACAGAACGTTGCATGGTGTTCCTCCCGTGGCGCGATTGTGCCGTATAGCAGCCGTGTGCGTCAGCGTTTCGTCAGCGCGACGAAGCGCGCCTCTAGGGCCGCCGCATCGCTGCCGTCGGGCAGCGGCACGCGACAGCGCACGCGCAGGCGTCCCTTGCCGCGTGCAGCCAGCGCGGCGAAGAATTCATCGAACGCCTCGCCGTCGTCGAGCCGGGCCACGGCACCGAAGTCCTGCCAGACCGGCGCCAGATAACGGATCGTGCTGTCCTGTACGTAGATGTCGTAGTCGAGCCCGCGCGCATCGACCGCCAGTTTGATCAGGCCCCAACCCGCCAGTGTCATCAGGCTGGAAAGGCTGCCGCCGAACGCGCAGCCCTTGTCGTTGACGTTCGGCGCGAGCGGAGCGAGCAAAGTCAGGTTATCGCTCGTGTAGTCGCCGACGGACAGCGACATCGCGCGCGCGAGTGGAATATCGGCCAGAACCTCGCGTTCGAGCAGCGCCGCGAGGCGTTGCATGGCATCGCTTTTGTCGGCTGCGTCGACGTGTTCGTTCAAGGATTTCATCGGCGAAAAGGCAACGGCGAAGCCGGCGAGTGTGCGCAAGCTGCGTTGCGCGCTCAAGTGCGGCGCGTATGATCACGCAGCTTCGTGTCGCTGCCAGGATCATGTCGAGCCGGATTGACGCCGCCAACCCTGCACACGCTGCGCTGGCCGGCGCCAGCGTCATCGTGACGCGGCCGGTCGGCAGCGCGCGCGGAATGCTGGCGGCGATCCGCGCACGCGGCGGCACGGCGATCGCGCTGCCCGGACTTGCCTTGCGTGCCTGCGCGGATGTCTCGCTCGCGCGCGCGCAGTTGCTCGCGGCACAAGGCGCCGACGCCTGCATTTTCTCCAGTCCCGCCGCTGTGCGTTTTGCATTTGACCTGCTGCCCGCATGGCCTGCGAGTTCGCGCACGCACGTGATTGCACTCGGCGACGGCAGCGCGCGCGCGCTGCAGCGGCGCGGCGTGCCATCGATCGTGCCGCCCGAGCGCAGCGACAGCGAAGGCGTTCTCGCGCTCGGCGAACTCGCGCAGGTGCGCGATCGACGCATCGTCATCATCGGCGCTGCGGGCGGACGCGGCCTGATTGCCTCGACCCTGCGCGAGCGCGGCGCCGAGGTGGTCGAGGCACACGTCTACGCGCGCATCGCGCCGCGTCTGACCCAGCGACATTTCGCAGCGCTCGCCGCTGCCGACGATCCGCTGATCCTGCTGCTCTCCAGCGCCGAGGTCTTGCGTCATCTGCAGGCCTTGCTGCCACCGCCGTTGCTGGCGCGATTGCAACAGCAGACCATCGTCGTCAGCAGCGCGCGCCTGGGCGAGATCGTCGCTCGGCAGGGTTTTCCGCACAGCGTGCGCGCGACTTCCGCGCGACCGCGTGATCTTGTCGCTGCCGCGGAGCGTGCGCTCGCTCATCACCGGCTTTGAACCTGCCATCGCTCTGCGTCTGCAAAAAGTGAACAGGCGAGTCAGCTCGATGCTGCCGACGCCGATGCATTCGGCTAGCATGCGGGCATGAGCGACGACATCGAAACCCTGCCGTCCATGCCGGCGGACGAGCCGCCAGTGCGCAGCGCATCCGAGCGCAGCCGCGCTCCCGAAGTCAGGCGCAGCAACAGCAGCGGGATCGCCTGGTTGATCGCCCTGATCGCACTGGCTGCCGCCGCCTTCGCGCTGTGGCGCGTCTATGTGGTCGAGCATGCTCAATCGACCGCGCAGGCCGCGGCACGCAGCGAACTGGCGGCGCGCCTGGACGAGCTTTCGCGCAGCGCCGATCAGCGCAAGCACGATCTCGACGGCTTGCGCGCGCGCCAGCTCGACGCCGATGGCGTCAACAAGAGTGTGCGCGAGGAGTTGCTCGCCCTCGGCGAGCGTTCACGTCATCTCGAGGACGCGGTCGCCAACCTGGCCGAGCAACGCCTGAGCGGACGTGATGCGCTGGCCATGAACGAGGCCGAGTTCCTGCTGCAGCAGGCGCAGGAGCGCCTCGCGCTGTTCAATGATGCGCAGGCTGCGATCTCCGCCTACAAACTTGCCGACTCGGCATTGGCGGCGGCCGAAGATCCGGTTTTCGCATCGGTGCGACAGACCATCGGCGCCGAACAGCAGGCGCTCGAAGCGAGCAAGCCACTGGAAACCGGAGCCGCCCTGGCGGCACTCGAACGCCTGCGCGCCGGACTGCCGGCGTTGGCGACGCAACAGGCCGCTGCTGCGCAGAGCCAGCCATCGTCTTCGCGCTGGCAGGATTTTCTCGCCCAGTTCGTGCGCGTCAGTCACAGTGCGGACCTCGGCGCGAACGCACCGCACGATGTCGAACTCACGCGCACGCTGACCGCGATCGATATACGCGCGGCCGAGGCCGCACTGCTGGCGCGCGACTTCGATGGCTACACGGCCGCGCTCGCACGCGTACGCAGCGGCCTCGTCGCTGCATTCGATCCTGCATCCGCGGCCACGAAGGGCGCGCTGGCCGAAGTCGATCGTCTCGCCGAGGTGCCGCGCGCCGCTGCCTTGCCGGATCTCGGCAGTGCCTTGAAGGAACTGCGCAACCTGCGCGCGACGCGAGCGCTGTCGCTGCCGGCGAGGCACGCGCCCGCAGCGACGTCGGATATTCCGAGCGTGGCGCCGGCGCAAAGCGAGGCTCGCCCATGAAACTCTGGCGTACGCTGCTCCTGCTGCTGATCGTCGCGGTCGCCGCCGCCTTCGCCTGGCATTGGCTTGCGGCCGATCCGGGTTATCTGCAACTGCGCATTCGCGGCACCACGATCGAGACCAGCGTCGTCGTCGCCATCGCGTTTCTGCTCATGCTGTGGGCGGCGCTGTCGGCGCTGTGGTGGCTGCTGCGGTTTCCGTTTCGCGCGTGGGGACGCAACGTCACCCGGCGCGGTCGTGAACGTCTTGCCGGCGGCCTCACCGCGTTTGCCGAAGGCGACTATGCCCAGGCCGAGCGTGAGTTGGCGAAGGCCGCCAACCACGATGCATTCCGCACGCCGGCCTTGCTCGTAATGGCGCGTGCAGCGCACGAACGCGGCTCGACCGAGCGCGCCGTGCAGGCGCTCGATGAGGTCGGACCGCGCGGCCTGCGCGCCGCCGAAGCGATGCGCGCGCGCTTCCTGATCGAGAATGGTCAGCCCGCCGATGCATTGACTCTGCTCAAGCCGAGAGTTGCAGCCGGTGATCTGTCGCCGCGCGGCTGGCGTCTTCTGATCGATGCGGCGCTGGCGAGCGGCGACACCCAGACCGCGCTGGCGGCGCTCCCTGCGCTCGCGCGCAGTCAGTCGCTCACGCCGGATACCCAGGCTGCGCTGGAAACGCGCGTGCTCGGCGCGGCGCTGATGGCAGCGCCGGATGCGGCCAGCTTGAATGCGCTATGGGGCAACGCAAGCCGTGCGCAGCGCCGCCGCCCTGAACTGATTTCCGCGTTCGCGCGCCGTTCGGCCGCGCTCGGCCAGATCCTGGCGGCGCTGGACGAGATCGAATCGGCGCAGCGCCGCGAATGGAGCGAGGAGCTGGCGACGTGCTATGCCGAACTCGGTCCGAATGAGCTGCCCGCGCGCGTGCGCAAGGCCGAAGGCTGGCTCGCGATCGCGCCGAACAGCCCGGCGCTGTTGACGACGATCGGACGTCTATACGTCCAGCAGTCCCTGTGGCCGAAAGCGGAGGAGCCGCTGGAACGTGCGCTCGGGCTGGCCGAATCGCCGGTCGCCTGGGAAGCGCTCGGTGAATGTCGTCAGGGCGAAGGCGACATCGCGAGCGCGAACGTGTGCTATGCGAATGCGCTGCGCGTTGCGCGCGGTGCAGCCAGCATTGCGGTCGGTCCGCGCGTGCCGCGCGGTCCGGTCGACACCCGCCCGATCGCGTTCGAGGAACGCAGCGAGCACGGTGTGCCGCGGCTGCCGGTGGCGAAGTGAAGGAACCAGCGCCGCTCCTCGGGTGAGTCATCGACGGCCTTGAAGGATCGCCTGCGGCCGGATACGCGAGAATCGAACTTGCTCAAGCGTGCTGCCGTACGTGACAGGCCGTTGACGGATCGCTCGTTGACGACAGACGCGTAGTGCGTCGAGCGCGAAAAGAAAGACACCGATCCCTCTTCGTTGAAAGACGAATACATGGCGGGACGATTTCGCGTAACGGCCCTGCGCCGTCGCGTGTGGCAGTCATGCCGAGCTTATCCTATACTTCGTACGAAGGCCGTCGTGTATATGGAAGGCACGGATGTCGCGTTCGATATCGTTATTGCTGTCGCGCCTGGGCGGTCCGCCGTACCAGGGCTCGGTCGGCTATGTGAACAACGCGATCGCGCCGATCTTCGGTCGTCGCGGGTGGGAGGTG